>PPYE01275221.1_pt1 | contig 140435 bp, 127 predicted proteins | sample 1559881 | NCBI WGS metagenome assembly PPYE01 (sample SAMN08240022, study PRJNA423297) | Human gut metagenome, whole genome shotgun sequencing project.
AAGCAACATTCTCCATAAAGAATTCAATAATTTTTTCAGCCAATTTATTATGAAGACTATTGCCAAATTCATCAATGATCAGCATTCCGGCATTTTCTATTACCCTGATCAGATGAGGCAGCAAATCGGCAAATACCTGGTTTCCCTGCGATTCGCCCTTGTTGCCATAGAGCAATTCCACTTCTTCGTTTCAGGATTAATCCTTAATAACTGACAACTTCTAATATTAATATATTTATGAAAGAATTCTTCCAACAATTCAAGCGATCCACAATATTCAAACTCTATTGCGCTAAACTCCAATGTCACATTACATTTATAGACTTTTCATCAACTTTTTACTAATTCATTATTTTATTTATCGGTTAGTTAGATGGTCAGACCCCAATGTGGTCAACCTAGCATCCATTGTTCATACCCTCATTGGTACTGCTCGGGTCTCCGACTACCTGCATTTCTTTTGTAAAGTATACAAGTACTGGAATCTTCACTCTGGAATCCTCTGGTCTTCCCATAAGTATCTCTCACCTCCAATACACCATTTGATTTTTCTTCAAGGATCAACAGGCTTTACAGCATTTCTAGGCAATAGCTATATTTTTCCTTTTTTCTGCTCCAAGTACCCTTCCTTGATTACATAATAAGGAAATTCTTCTTGACGATATTCCCCATAGTTTAGACATTTCTGCTGTTATTATGTACTCCTTAGTTTTCCTCCAAAACACACTATCTTTAGATATAAGTATATTCCTTTATCAGAATAGCTTCAATCAAAATAAATCCGCCATACCACTGAAGAACCACATATGTTGGAACCTTCACTCTTTTAAGCTGAGATGTAATATTGGCAATAATCAGGTTATTGGAATGTTCATTTCCTGCATTGTTCTGTACCGGTATTTCACGAGGTCTTTCCCTAGTGTTTTTTCCTTCCTAATTTATTATTACTTTAATCATAATTTTTCTTTGCCGCGATCACTTTCGCCTGTACCTTTTCATTCTTTTTCTTCCAATGTTTTCCTGCTTGTTTTTGCTATTCTTGCTGCTACCTAATCATTCAATCCATTTAATTCCTTTTCCGCTGGGTAATTTTAAAAAACAAGAACTATAATATTCCCCACTAAGTTTACGCTGAAGAATACGGAAAATTTTTTCATCATGCGTAGAAATCACAATTTGCCAATTCGAATTATCAATAAGACTTCTCATTAAATCCGCAAATCCTAATATGTTCATATCATCGAAATGTCCAATTGGATCATCAATAAATATTGTTTGTATCGGAAGATTATTTTTTCTATCTAATGCTCTACTAAAAAAAGAACTAAACGCAACTGTATTTAGCTGTGCCGTACTAAAATATATTTCGGGTCTATAATCTGAATCTGAATCTGATTCACTTTCTGATAAAGTAATAAATAGTTCACCTTTTTGAGCATCATTAAAAGAAAGATGATATTCCAAGCGTTTCATAACATCATGTGGATCAATTTTTTGATAGATTTCATTCATAGTTGATTTACTAAAATATAAACTAAGCTCTTTTTCAAGATTTTTCTGTATCTTATCCAATTCCACAATTTTATTTTCCTTCTCTATTTGTAATTTTTCTGACCTTCTTTCTGCATTCCACATAGCTCTTTTATTTTGTTTATAGTTGGTAAAATAAAATCTAGCCGTATTTTCTTCAGAAATTTGACATAAAAGTTCTATCCTAATCCCTAGTTCAACCTTTTCCGCATTATATTTATCTCCCATTTCCAAAAATTCATTTTCTGTGTAATTTTTATATATTGTAAAATCAGAAACAGTTAATTCCATCTTAGCAACTGTTTGCGTTATGTTCTCCAATTCATTTTCTAACACATTAATATTTAACACTTTAAATTCCGTTAATGGCTCCAGTTCATTTTTTAAATGACTAAGTTTATTATTAATATCCGTATTTTTTCTAATTAGTACTTCATAATTTTCATCAAATTGCATATTTATATTCAAAGCAAAACTTACTAACGGAAATTTAGAAGTATCACTTACTATTTCCGATTTTTGATGTTTATAATCATTCAACATCACTTGTATGTTTTGTTCAGTAGTTAAATATTTTTTTATTTGCGCACTTACTACTTGAGTTATTTTTTCCTCATTCAATTTTTTTTCTTTTACTAATGCATAAAAATTGAAAATCTCTTGTTGTGTGTCATATATTTCTATTTTATTAATCTGAAACCATTTCACTAAATGTTTTTCTTTATCTTCTAATGTTTTTAAATGTTTTCTATTATTTTCATAACTTTCTTCACCCCCCATCCTATTGTTCATTAAAGCCTCTATTTCATTTCTTCCTTTTTCAATTTCGGTTTGGAGAAACTTTAAAATTTCCTCTCGAATCACATTATAGCGACTTACTATAACATTTTGGCTTTTTACAAGTCTTTCAATAGCTTCATTATCATTTCCTACAAGTTCGGATTCTTCAATTTTTTTCCACAAAGCCTCCCATGATTCAAATTTACTATGACATAATGGGCATTCACAATTTTCCTTATGTATTTTTTGATATTTTGCTCCATCTTCTTTAATTAAAAGGAACGTACGCTTCATCTTAGATATACTTTCTTTTTCAGCCAATATGCTATTTTCAAGCAATCTGTAATCCATTCGTAAACTATCAATTTGTTCAATTATAATTGGCTTAAGCAATTCCCTCCATTCAGAAATTTTAGACACAGTCCATTCATCAATAGTAAATGGAACATTCTTTTTTTCTAATAAATCAAGTCTTTTTTCCAATTTGAAAATTTTTTCATTTATGTCCTTTATATACTCTTTCTTTACATCAAATGTTTCTTTTCCTATTTGTATAGAAGATCGAGTTTCTTGCAACTCATTAAATTTATTAACACCTAATTCTTCCGTTTCAAGTATTGCTTTAAATTTGGAGATATTTTTTTCTCGTAATTGTTTTTCCTCATTCAATTTTTCTATTTCTTTTTGAACAGAGAAATGCATATTATTTAATTTTTTTATTTCTTCTTCAGCATTTTTATATTTTCGAGCCAAATTTATAATATTTTCTTTTCCAACTTCTAAAATTGAATTATAAGGATATAAAGTCTCCATAACTTTAAGATGATTTTCTTTAGTATTTGTATATTCCCTCTCTAATTTCTCTAGTTTCTTTTTATTTTCTATCAAGCTACTTATTTTAGAAATTCGTTCTTTCAAGCTCTTTATTGTGTTTAAACGTTTCTTATATTCTTTAAAACCCATTGTGTTTAATTCATTATACAATATCAGATGATCCTTAAGAATATTTAATTGCCTATTATAGTCTCTAATTATTTTTTTTACTTCATTTAACAATTCATCATATTCTGTTTCTGTCGATAAGCTTGTAATATTGGGAAGAATCGTCTCTGATCTTTTATTAAAAGCACTAATCAGTTTCTGAATATTCTTAAAGTTAGACTCGCTTTTTTCAAGTTTCTTCCTTTCATTTTCCAATCTTGCAATTTCTTTTTTTATTTCAATAAGCGATTTATCTATTACACTGATATCCTTACCTATTCTTTCAAAATATTTTCTTTCTTCATTTAATTCAGGAGTACTATTAAACCATTCTATATACCTTTCTTCTGGTTTACTAGCCGATATAAAACTATCAATTTTAGCATGTGGAAGAAGAATATTATCCCACTTATTATTGTCCTTTTTTAACCCAACAATATCTTTAGCTTTTTTTCCGGATGCAGCAACCACATCTGTATCTGTCCCATTTTCTTTAAGAGTATGAACTTTTCTATGTATTTCTTCACCATTATCCAAGAAAATACTTGCGTATGCTTCTTCGTATGCTTTTTCTCTATTATGATAAATTGGACCTTTAAATTTAGATATTTTTTCTGTGTTTTTTAAATAAGATACTTCACCTTTCAAAGCATATTCAACTCCATCAAATAAGCTAGTTTTACCAACTCCATTAGGTGCATAAATAACTACAAACGATGCAGGTTTTTTATCCTGATCAACCAAATTAAATTCTACACATCCTTTATACCCTCTGAAATTCTTTAATTTTATTTTTTTTACCCGCATTTTTTTATTTTCGTATTCTGTGACTTCTGATACTGCAAGATGAAATATTTTTTCCTCAACATAATTACGCTCAACATACAAGTCCTCTTGAAAATTATCATAAACATACTTTTTGGCACAAAATGGATTATACTCGATCTCTCTTTTTATTTCTTTCATAACAGTTTTCTTCACAAAATGGATTATATAAAAGTTGCTTCTTTCAATAAGCAATTCTGTTTGGCTTTGAATATTTACAGCTACAAAAGAATCTATCTGATTCCATCCCTTTAATAATTGCTCTTCTGAATCCCAATTTACTAAAAATAAATGTGCATTATATCCGCCATTCATTCTCCGTGTATAATAATGAATTCTAAATTCTTTACATTCAGCATAATCATCTAAATTTATTTCCTTACTCCAAGTGTTCATCCAGAACCTCCCATGCATCTTTAATTAATTCATTAAATTTTCCTCTCATTTTTTCTATATTTCCATTTCCATCATAAATTACAGTATCAAATAGCTCTCCCATTCCAATCATTGCAATATTACTTTCTTCAATATCGCCATCTACAATATTAAAAAAATCATTTTTCTCACTCAACTTTTTTTTCTGTCTTGGCGTATTTGCAATACTGACAATAATTCTTCGGATTTCACTTCTTCTTATCGTTTTGGTATAATACACAGAAGATTGGCCATTCCATAATAAAATAATTCCGCTCTCATTCTTTAGAGTCTTTTTCAAAAGCGCCTTTTCAAGTAATAATTGTATGCATCTGCTTACCTTTTCTTCCGTACACAAAAATTCAATTCGAATTGTATATCCATCTTGTTTATCAGAAATTTTAATATCAGAAAGTTCTTCCGGATTTAACCCTAATATCTCGCAAAAGCATATGGCCCTTGTAAGTTGCCCTTTCCAATAGTGTTTACAACTTTTTCTATCTGTTTTACATAATAAGTCAGCAGATTCAATAGATTTTTCATGTATACATTGTGATGGCAATAATTTTTTATCTTCAATTAAAGTATCTACTGAATCTTGAAGAAAATTTCTGACATCTTCAGAAAACTCTTCAACTTGTTCAAGTATATCTTGTTTATATGGCATAAATGAATTTGGAATAGCTGGTTGCATATCAAGTTTCTCAATCGCTCTAAAAAAAACATTACTAGAGATTATCCACACTCGACTTCCAGCACTCTCCTCACCTGCTGCACCTGATAAACATCCTGTAAAATATACTTTTTCATTTTCTCTTTGAAAAAGACCAGTCCCTGAATATCCTGACATTTCATCATGCCTAGAAACTCCTCTCTCTCTAGTTGGAGCCTCATAATTCAACACATATCTATCAGATATGACATTCCCCACTTTTCCAGTTATACTAATACAAGTACCTTCTATTTCCGTAGACTTCGAATTCATAGCTTGCGGATATCCCCACCCATATACTGTTTCATTTAAAACAGCATCTCTAAATTCATACGTTGGTAATTCTTTCATCCAGTTCTCCCATGGAAATGAAATCACGGCTATATCATTGTTCAAATTATAACTATTATAAGAATCAGGTATATATACCCATCGTTCATTTGCATTTTTTTGATCGACTTTATCAAAAGCCCCTTCAATTAAATGGTTATCATATTTTTGATCGTAAAAATCTAGAAATAAATATACTTCCCCATTTATATCAAAGCAGTCACTTATAACATGAGCAGCAGTAAATACGCATACTCTTTCATTTAGATTTCTTATATAAAGAATCCCTGTCCCTTTCAATTTCTCCCTATTACCAACTGCAATTCTTACAACTAACGCTTTATAGTCCCTATCAGTTCCACTCACCATATATATTCAATCCTTCTTTAATCGAATATGCTTTATCTGATAAATAACATAATCTAAGTTTATCATTTTCAATATAGTTACATTTATCATTTGCTGTAAAATATTTATTATGATAGCAATACTCCCACCATTTATAATTACATAATAGTTGAATACCTGTCACACCCCCTTTTTTCAACATTTTAGCAATTCCTAGTTTTCCCGGAACAGTTAACTGACCTTTTAATGTTCTTCCATTTGAGCTTATCAAATATGTATCTGTCTTTATCAAATTCAAAAGTTGATTAGAAATATTTCTTGAACTTCCATGATGCGATGTTTTCACCGCATCTACTTCAAATTCCGAATTAATTCCAAATCTCTTTAATCCTCTACATATTACGGGCGCAACTGCATCTCCCCAAAATGCAATTTTTGCATCATCATATTCAAATATAAAGCCTATCGAAACTCGGTTTGTTATACTAGAATCTGCTGGAGGAAATTTTTCATTCATGAGATCCTTTAAATCTATATTTAAATTTTGAGGCATATTGGCAGAATATCCTTTTGTCACTGCTCCATCTTCATCAACTTTCTTTGTACATTTAGTAACAAATTGTATTAATTCTTTATCTGATGGGCTAACTATTTTTAAAGAAGCACCGGCTATACAAATGTTTCTACCTGCAAAAACACATCCATCTATTTTATCATCAATTTCTTTTTTCTTAAGTATCTCTAACAATGACACTGCTTCTGAAATTGAATATCCCTTTCCTGATGGTATATAGGTCTTAATTGATTCTTCCAACCCTTCTGATGAAATAGAATCTATTCTAAATTTATCGAGAATATCTTTCTTATTATTAAAATAAATGGTATCAACACATTTTTTTAACACTTCTGCATTACTTATCCCAATTCCTTTTATTAATCCTCGAATATGATCTCCATCAATATGTGTAACAAAAATATCAACCTTTTCATTTCTTTCAGCTATATTTTCTATTATTGAAGCAATGTCTCCTCCATTGGATTCTACGCCTCCATCAATTATTATATTATGTCTTGTTCCCTCTTTTTTTCCATATCTAACCCAAAGACAATCTCCCTCATTTGCTGGAAGTAAATAAACATCTACCATAATAATATGCCTTTCCTTATCATATTCATAATAATTCATTAAAATCTTTTGCATAATTGTATGCTTCTTTCATACATGTAGCTTCTTTTATATAATCTATATATCGTTTTCGATAATAATCCATTACCCTATACTCAATCACATCTTTCATCTGCTCTGCTAACACAGAATTCTTTATAATTTCTTTCATTTCATCCCTTAATACCAGCGCTGAATCTTCCCTTTTCAAAAAAAATCCTTTTCCTGATTTCACTAAGAAGTTCACTGGCATCTTAATAATCCTTTTAATATGATCTTTATCCGAAATTTTGCAGTACTGCTCATATGTAATCCCTGTATCCAGATCTTTCCAGTTCGTTCCTGTAGAGAAGAATTCTTTCCAACTTGCCAAAAGTTCTGTTTCTGTCACTTCCATTCTTACATCACCATGATTATAGAAAGCCATCAGTACTGGCATTTTGTATACCTTGGTCATATTGGTGTTTTCCAGCAGTTTTATAAATTCTTTTCCTATTCCCTGGAAGAAAGTTTTTTGTTCATCTGTAAGTTCATTTAATTCATTCAGATATTCCAGATACTTTTTAAATGGATTCTCACTTGAACGTGCAATTGCCTTCTGATAAACGTCATCATCCATATATGTAAATAAATCCATTCTGGATGGTTGTTTGCCGAGTAATTCTTTTACTCTGAAATATTCTTTTTTTATCTGATCTTTAAGTGATTGTTGTTTCTTGTCCATTTCTGCAAACAAATCAATTAATTTCATATCAAAATCAACAAAACAATCATCCGGATAATCTGTTTTATCTGCTGGAGAATAGGTTTGTTTCTCTGCTTTACTTTTTCCTGTCAGTAAGTATCTGACTCTTCCTGCCTTTTCGTAATTGCCGATGAAGTCCAGGACATTGAGATATTCTTTTCCTTTACTTCTCCGCAATCCTCTTCCAAGTTGCTGCAGGAATACTATTGGAGATTCCGTCGGACGGAGAAACATTACCATATCTACAGAGGGAATATCTACGCCTTCGTTGAACATATCCACCGAAAAGACGACTTTGATTTTTCCACTTTCCAATTTCTCAATTGCTTCTGTTCTGTCCATGGAGAATTCTCCATTTGCATTACTGTAAACTGCTGCTGATGGGATTCCTCTTCTGCTGAATTCCTTTGCCATTTCTTCTGCATGTTTTCTGGAACAGCAGAAGCCTAATGCCTGTTTTGAACCATATTTACAGTAATATTTGTAAATCAGATCATGTCTGTAAGCATTTCCTATGTATGTTTTGTTCAGTTCTTCTTCCGCATATTTTCCTCTGACTATATGCAGTTTGGTATAGTCTGTCTCGTCGTAGATTCCGTAATAGTGAAATGGAACCAGCATTCCTTTATTGATGCCATCTTTTAATGAAATCTCATACGGCACATTATAATCACAGATTTCATATATATTTTTGCCATCCATTCTCTCAGGTGTTGCTGTCAGTCCGAGGAGAAATTGGGGTTTAAAATACTCTACGATTTTTCTGTACTGATCATTGACTGCATGATGGAATTCGTCGATTACTACGTAGTTGAAGTAATCCGGTGCAAAGTATTTTTCATTCAGGTATTCTGATTTTCCGAGAGTTGCTACTGAAGCAAAGATAACTGATTTATCCGTGCATTTCTCATCTCCTGTAAAGAATCCATAATCCTCCGAATTTCTTACATTTCGGAAAGAATCTGCCGCCTGTTTCAGGATTTCCTCTCTGTGTGCAACAAATAAAACCTTTTCATATGGTTTGGAATCAAATGCTGCCAGATAAGTTTTTCCGATACCCGTTGCAGCCTGGATGAGCGCTTTCTTTGCTCCTTCTGTTCTTGTATCTTCCAATGCACAGAGTGCTTCAATCTGTGCCCCTCTTGGTTCATACATTGTTTTAATTTTAGTATCTTCTGTATCCTGTTCAAAGTCATATTTGTCAAGATCTTTTGCAACTGCAGGACGATGCCAGTTCTGGGAATATCTCTTTAATTCTTTATCATCGATTATGATGGAATGGTTTTCAAACAAGTCTTCAAATGTATAAAAAAATTCAGCATAGTTTTCTGGATCTTTTTTGCTGCTAAAACGGTAGTTCCATTCTATTCCTGAAGTCAGTGCACTTCTTGAAATATTGGACGATCCAATGTAAAGTTCACTATGGTCTGCATAATGGAATATGTAAGACTTTGGATGAAAAGAACGGCCTTTTTCGCAGTAAAATCTAAGATCAACTCTGTCACCGAGTTTTCTTTTAATCAGATATAGTGCAGACGGCTGGGTTATTCCGAGATAATTTCCTGTCAGGATTCGGATTTTGGCTCCGCGTTTCAGGGTGTTTTCCAGTTCCTGAAGAAGCATTCTTACTCCTGATTCCATAAGGAATGAAACAATGATATCAACGCTTTCTGCTTTCTTCATACTCTGGATTAACTGATAATATAATTGTCTTCTTTTATCAGGTCCGCCGGTCATGGCATCTGTGGAATATTCATTTTCATATCCGATGTTCATTTTTTCTGCATAATTAAGTTCAGCCATTTTTCCTCACCTCTTCCCGATCGGACATCTCCTGTGATCCAGTGTTCTTCTATTTGCAGATTGTGTATCTCCTGTACAAAATCCGCAAATGTATCTATTGTAAAATCTGTAAAGTATCGTCCGTTTCGCTCTCCCTCATACTCTCCATATTTGAAAGAAGTATAAATCCGTCCACCAGGTTTCAACGCTGTGAGCATTTTCTTGAAAACCTCTTTTAGTTCTTTTTTCGGTAAATGAAGAATGGAAGCACAAGCCCATATGCCGTCGTATTTCTCATTCACTTTCAGTTCCTGAAACAGCATCTGTCTAACTTTGATTCCAGTATGTTTACTCGCAATCTGGCATAACTGTTCGGAACCGTCTATTGCCTCTACCAGATAGCCTTGGTCCAAAAAATATTTCGTGTCCCTTCCTGCGCCGCAACCAAAATCGAGTATATATGCTCCCGGATTAAGCTTTTGCAAAAATTTGTCCTGCATTTCTGTAAACTCTACGGAAACAGTTCCAGACGCAAAGGACTGTGCATTTTCGTTATAGTAATTTAAAGTCTTATTCATTATTTTTATCCAATTTCCAAATGTCTCTTCAGACATTATTTCTCTTTTATATTCTTTACTGCCTAAGTCATCTGATAAAGCTAACTACTTTACGTCATATTATACAATTTTTCGACATAAACGGCAACAATTTTCATTCGACATTACCTATTATATTCAATTCACTGTAATACAAAAAGAGACATACCTTCTACCTCTGATATGTCCCTTTCTTTCTAAGCAATTTTTGTTACTTTATTATTCAGTTTTAATATTTACGCTTCCGCGTCCATCTCCGCCTTAATCTCATCCTCGCAGTCTGCCATTGCCTGCAGTGTCATAGTGAGCAGCTTCTGCAGTTCCCAGCCAAGTTGTTCGGCTCCTCGCTCGATGACTTCTCTGGAGCATCCTGCTGCGAAGCCCTTGCTTTTATATTTCTTCTTGAGGGATTTGAGTTCCATGTCTTTTGTGCTTTTGGATGGTCTCATAAGTGCTGCTGCCCAGATAAGTCCTGTAAGTTCGTCTGCTGCAAAGAGTACTTTTTCCATTTCGTGTTCCGGTGCTACGTCAATAGTTGCGCCACATCCTACTGTGATGCCGTAACCGTGGGATACAACTGAATGGATCACGTCTTCGTCTACGCCTGCTTCGCGGAGCATTTCCGGAGCTTTCAGGCAGTGTTCTTCTGGATATAGTTCAAAGTCGATGTCGTGGAGGAGTCCTACAATTCCCCAGTATTCTGCATCTTCGCCATAGCCAAGCTCATTGGCGTACCATTTCATTACTGCTTCTACAGTCAGGGCATGCTGAATGTGGAAGGGATCCTTGTTGTATTTCTTTAATAATGTAAATGCCTCATCTCGTGTAATTGTGTTCATTATTTTGTCACTCCTCATATCTGAATTATCAGGTGGATCAAATCATCCGCTTTACTGCTTGTTTATAACTGAATAACTGCTCTGCAGTTTATCTGTCAATCTGAATCTGGCATACTTCCATTGCTTTCAGTGCATTCTCATGGCTTTCCGGTGTTACGCCTGCGCAGCATTTAGCGTCTACGATGATCGGAACTTCCGGGAGAGATGCTTTTGTCAGAAGTGCATTGGAAATAACACAGATGTCTGTGCATAAACCTACGAATGTGATACTTTCAATTCCCTGATCTTCATCTAACATCTGTAATTCTCCTACCAGAGTTGTGGAACCGAAAGTTTCTTTGTCAATGGGTTCTGTTTTTCTGAGTGCATCTAATTCGCTTCTGATCTGCCATCCTTCAGTGTTACGGATGCAGTGCGGTACAGGAAGCTTCTTTCCTTCCTGAGTGTCGAGATAATTAGTTTCGTGGGTATCTCTGGTAAAAATAACAACTCCATCAAAGTTTTTGATTTTCTCTTTTACACCAGGTACAATGGCAACTGCCTCTTTTGTTCCAAGAGCTCCGTCGATGAAGTCATTCTGCATGTCTACAACTACTAATACCTTCTGCATATTTCCTTCCCTTCCGTTCCTTCTGCACATTTTTTCATATGATTCTATAAAATCTCCGGAAATGTGTGCTGTTATTATTTGTTATTACTATACAACAACAAAGTGCTTTTGTACAGGCAGAAGTGCCTGCTTTACTGAAATATCAATCATCTATTTTGCAGCATATTTCTCAAATCTGTACTTTTGTTTAATATCCGGATATTTTTCTCTGTCCACTTCACTCATGAACATGTCATAGGGTCTGGCGCAGATCTTGAAAGGTGCATAGAGTGCCTGGTAGATCATCAGTTTCTCACCATTTTCTGTGTGATGGGCTACTGCAAGGACTTTATAAAGATATTCGGAAGTATCCGGGGATACCCATTCTCTTTTGAAATGCTGTACAATGTCGCCTGCATGGATATTGTGTTCCGGTGGTTCCGATGTATTTTCATTTTCCGCACTGTCAGGTTCTTCCGGTTCTGTATTGAGTTCCATATATTCTTCTTTATCAAGGGAAACCGGAATTCCGGAACGGCCGTTGATGTGGACACCGCCATACCAGGTACCTGTGACCTCGCAAATATCACCTACTTCATACTCCATGCTACAGTCATTATTTTTCTTTATGATTCTGATCTTTGCCATTTTATCATCTCCTGTATATAGTTCTTACTTCATGTAATCAGAAAAGTACTGATTTCACGCTCTAACACGTTAGATTATATTCTCCAGCAAGTTCTTCATTTAAAACAACCACCTCAACACCCCATATTTTTCTGACCTTAAGCAATCTGGCTCTTAATTCTGCCAATGGCCCAGCTAGCCACGTAATATCTTCTGCGTTTTTTACAACCAGAATAAATTTTAATTTTACATCTTTCATATTGCTTACTGATCGAAGATTGTCTCCTATCTCTGACGTATCCTGATATCTGTTCATAATTGCCGCCAGATATATCTGCAAAGATGATATAAACTTCTCAGTTATTGAACCATAATATTCTTCGAATTTCTGTTCTTTTTCTTTCGATTCATATCGATTCGCCACATTTGGACAACTTTTCTTTGCTTCCAGAAACACTATATTATTTTCATTATATTTCAGGATAAACTCAACCGTTGGGATTCCATCTCCAAGTTTTTTATAAATTTCAGATGTTTCAATATGAAATAAATCTTTTTCATCATATTTTCCAAAATTCATTCCTGATTCTGGTATAACGCTCACTTTAATGCCACCCCGATTTCTTCTCGATACAACTGACGGAATGTATCCATAATTGTATTATGTTCCAACAATTCAAATTCCGGAGCTATCTCACATAATACTTTGCTGTTTTCATTTTTATATAAGGAAATGTACTGCACTTTGCTGTCCTGTCTCCGCTTTACTTCAATATATTTGGACAAAAAATAGTCATGTGTAGAAACAAAAATCTGTACACCTTCTGTCTCCAGCATGATCAACAATTCTGCCAACACCGGAATATATTTCGGATTGATATTTGCTTCTGGCTCGTCCCAAAACAAAACGGATCCCTTCTCCAGTGTCCCGTTTTTTATCAACTGCCATAAAAGAGCAATTTTACGTAATCCTTCTGCTACCAAATTAAATTCTAACTTTGCCTGTGTACCAGGTTTTAAATAAAAACGATCCTCATTCAATGTTACTTTCCCATTACTGATTTTCTGTAAAATATCCAGATATTTTTTCCTTACAGTTGAATTCACTCCTCTGGAAATGTCAATTTTGGCAGCCGCAATAATATCCAGATACGTATCATCAAATTCCACATTTCCCATTTTTACTGCAGCATCCAGATTCCAGGCATTTGACAAAATCTCTTTTGCCGGAATAAATACGCTTGTGAGATCAGACATCTGCTTTTCCCATTTCTCTTCTGAATTAATCTCTGCATCCCATTTTCGTGTTTTGGTTGAAAATGTCATTCCTATTTTGGCAGTATCAGATTCCACAGAAACCATGGCTTTATTGCTTCCACTCTTTCCTCTGTTTACCAGACGTCCAATTCCAGACTGATCAGGACGAAATAACATAGTTGTTTTCTGTGAAAAAGACACATCATGTTTGGAAGCCTGACATGCTGCATAGGCTAATTTCATAATATGAGTCTTTCCCACACCATTTTCACCAACTAATACATTTAATCCTTCACAAAAAGGAATCTTTATATCTTCAAATACCGTAAAATTCTCTGCTGCAATCTTTGTTAATGGCATTTCCATCACCTCAATATTTCCATTTTTATAAATCAGTTCATTATATCTGTCGCACGACAATATAAAGTAACTTCTATAATAATTTTATATTATAACACATATAAATATGTCAAACAGCTATTTTATTCAATATAATATTGTAAAATCTGAAAGCTTGTAAAAGGCTATAATTATCACTTCCAGTTCTTCCATATCTCCGGCTGATATCCTACTGTCGCCTGTTTTCCGTTTCTTACCACAGGGACTTTGATGATACTCTGGTTTTCGAGGATTTTCTCTGCTTTGTCTTCCTCTGCGATATAAGTGATCAATGCCAGCAGGTCTTTATCCTTGCAGTCAGTATCTATCAGCTTGTTATAACCACCAACTGCCTGGCAGACAGACTGGAATTCACCTTTACTTAAGCCTTTTTCTTTCATATCTATAAACTGATATTTAATTCCCCGTTCTTTGAAGTAGCGTTCTGCTTTTTTGCTGTCGAAGTTTTTCTTTGTACCAAAAATCTGTATATTCATAATCTAATACTTTCTCCCATTTTCCAGAGGATTGTTGTTCCTGTTCACTTTAAATTTCCATCTATTTCACATTTTTTTCAAATTCTCACCACATATTTCTCACATTTTCCGGTTATATTAATACCTGTACAGAGCAAAGAGTAATTGCAAATAAAACTTTTTCTTTTTCATACTTTTGCCGGGAATCCATAAGGTTCCCGGCCTCCTTCTTTTATTCCGATATTTTTCAGTCCTATTCCATTAAATTTTCTTTTTAATATGGTTATAGATATTCAGTCCTTTTGTCTGTCCGTATTTGGAAATGATAGATCTGTAAATCTGCTGCTTTCTGTTTTTGTCTTCTGCATTTTTCTCCACAGTTGTGGAAACATAGTTTACTACTTCCTTTGGCATGCCTGCCTTGTCGAGAACCAATACCAGTTCCTGCTGTAATTTCTTTGTTCCGGCATTCATATCAATTATCTTTTGTTTTGGCTTTTTTGTATTCTGATTCTCTGATTGTTTGACAGACTGTTTTTCAAGTTGTTCATCCAACTGTTTTTCTGTTTTCTGACTGGATTGTTCGGTCATCTGTCCGTCTTTTTCTTTACCGGTCTGTTTTTTTACCTGTTTCCTTGTATGCACCTGTTTTCCGGAAATCTTCTCATTTCTGGAGACTTTCACATCTTTTTCTGTTTTCCAGAACTCTATAATATGGTCAAATCCTGTATCTTTGCTGATTACAACAATTTTGCATTCTTCATCCTGCCCTGTGCACTCTTTTCCTATCAGATATCCCAGATAAGATCCCAGATGCATATCTGCTGACTGATTTCCTGTCGGTACTTTATGTGTGACCAGCTTTGCTTCTCCGTGATCATTGATAATATCAAGGTCTATTTTTCTGCTGTTGTCTGTATAAAAAAGATGGATAATATCTGTTTCCCGTAATTTTTCGCATCCTTTGAAGCCTTCACTTCCTACATTTTCATAATCAATTAAATAATAAGTTTTGATAATCTTCATCCTCTCTTTATTTGTTACTGTTCACTCCGTTCACAGTAACCTTTATTTTTCTCTGCTGTATAATACTCTGTCATTTTTCAGCCGGATAATTCTTTCCTATTTTAACATGCATCTTTTATCAGCACAACCACATAGTGGCAGCTTTCCTGGTTAGTATTTCCTGGTTGTCTTTCCTGCCTGTTCCAGTCAGACAGAATATTATCATATCCACGAATAGTATTCCCATATTGCCACTATAATAAATTTACATACCTTTTGTGAAAAATGACGGATTTTTCATCAAATTCCAGTTGATAAATCTTTAACAAAATTCAAAAAAACGCAAAAATCCTGTTGATTTTAAGCGTTAAATATGTATAATAGTAAAAGAGAAGCGATACCCATTCGCTTTTATGGTAAGGTATCTTAAGCCTGTTTAAACAGGCGCTTTCATTAACGAAGAAAAGAGGTTAAACGTAAGATGGCAAAAATCGATTTAAGCAAGTATGGCATTACCGGAACTACAGAAATTGTCTACAACCCTTCTTATGAAGTATTATTTGAAGAAGAAACCAAACCGGAACTGGAAGGCTTTGAAAAAGGTCAGGTCAGCGAACTTGGTGCAGTTAACGTTATGACAGGTATCTACACAGGACGTTCTCCTAAAGATAAATACATCGTTATGGACGAGAACTCCAAAGATACAGTATGGTGGACAACAGACGAATACAAAAACGATAACCATCCTGCAACTCAGGAAGCATGGAATGCAGTAAAAGAAATCGCTAAAAAAGAGCTCTCCAACAAGAGACTTTTCGTAGTAGATGCATTCTGCGGTGCTAACAAAGATACTCGTATGGCTATCCGTTTCATCGTTGAAGTTGCTTGGCAGGCACATTTCGTAACAAATATGTTCATCCAGCCAACAGCTGAAGAACTTGAAAACTTCGAGCCAGATTTCGTTGTATACAACGCTTCCAAAGCTAAAGTTGAAAACTATAAAGAATTAGGCCTTAACTCTGAAACAGCTGTAATGTTCAACATCACAAGTAAAGAGCAGGTTATCGTAAACACATGGTACGGCGGAGAAATGAAGAAAGGTATGTTCTCTATGATGAACTACTTCCTTCCACTTAAAGGCATGGCTTCCATGCACTGCTCTGCAAACACAGATATGAACGGCGAAAACACAGCTATCTTTTTCGGTCTTTCCGGAACAGGTAAAACAACTCTTTCCACAGACCCGAAACGTCTCCTGATCGGTGATGACGAGCATGGCTGGGATGACAACGGCGTATTCAACTTTGAAGGTGGATGCTACGCTAAAGTTATCAACCTTGACAAAGAATCTGAGCCGGACATCTACAATGCAATCAAACGTAACGCTCTTCTTGAGAACGTAACACTTGATGCTGAAGGCAAGATTGATTTCGCAGATAAGAGTGTAACAGAGAATACTCGTGTATCTTATCCGATCAACCACATTGAAAACATCGTTCGCCCGATCTCTTCTGCACCGGCAGCTAAGAACGTAATCTTCCTGTCTGCAGACGCTTTCGGAGTACTTCCTCCAGTATCTATCCTGACAGAAGCTCAGACTCAGTACTATTTCCTGTCTGGATTCACAGCTAAACTTGCTGGTACAGAGCGTGGAATCACAGAGCCTACACCTACATTCTCTGCTTGCTTCGGACAGGCATTCCTTGAACTGCATCCGACAAAATACGCAGAAGAACTTGTTAAGAAAATGGAAAAGAGCGGAGCAAAAGCTTACCTGGTTAACACAGGATGGAACGGAACAGGAAAACGTATCTCCATCAAAGATACTCGTGGTATCATCGATGCAATCCTTAACGGAGATATCCTTAACGCTCCTACTAAGAAAATCCCATTCTTCGATTTCGAAGTTCCTACAGAGCTTAACGGCGTAGACACAGGTATCCTTGATCCTCGTGACACATATGCTGACGCTTCTGAATGGGAAGAAAAAGCGAAAGATCTTGCTGGAAGATTCATCAAGAACTTTGCTAAATACGAAGGAAACGCTGCTGGTAAAGCACTTGTTGCAGCTGGTCCTCAGTTATAATTATAATTGCTGAATTAAAGTTAATTATAATTTTATTGTCCAAATGAGTACGAAAGGGATGCGAGTAATTCGCATCCCTTTTTCATGTTGTTTCGGTGGTCAAGCGGATATTCGCAATCCACTTCGCTACAGGGCTCTGAGTTTTTCTGCCACTTTCTCATATGCGGGTACCGGAACGTGATATTCTTCTCCCATTCTTACTACTTCGTAAACTAATCCGTCAATTTCGGACTGTTTTCCTGCCATGATATCCCGCTGCATGGAAGTGGTTGCTTCCGGTGCGAGGTTGGAAAGGATTTTTAAATTTACTTCTGCCATATCTTTCTGGAAAGGAACTCCCATGGCTTCTGCAAGTGCTGCGATTTCTTTTATCATGGTCTTAAAAAGTTCTCTGGCTTCGCCTTCTTTCTGGAAATCTGCGGCAGTTGCGTGGTAATAGAGTCCTGCTGCCCCGATCGGGGATACATAGGAAAATTTCTCCAGTGCTTCACGGCGGATGTTTTCCGAAAGAGTCCCGTCGATATGACTGTCACAGAGGTCTTTCTGAATCTCTTTCAGTTCCGGTCGGAATTCTGCTTTGTCTCTTACGCCGAATACAATGTGCAGGATCTGTCCATGCTGGAGAAGTTTTCCCGGTTCTTTAATGTTGGCAGAAACATAGATGCAGCCGTCCGTTACCAGAAGATCCGGCAGTTCTTTCTGCATTTTTCCACCTGTTCCATATATATTCAACACTGGAATTACGATAGTATTTTTCCTGGCAATGCGTTTGATAAACGGAATCGTTTCCTGTAAGGAATAGCCTTTTACGCAGACAAAAATTACGTCCGGATGCTCTGCATAATGCTCCATATCTGTAGCAGGAATGCTTATGTTTTCCTCTGTTTTATCCCACATTTTCTCCAATGTAAGACCCTGTTTCTGGATCTTTTTCAGGTGTTCGCCTCTCGCGATCAGGGTTACGTCCTTGCCTGCTTTTTTCATATAATATCCGGTAACACCACCGGTTCCTCCGGCTCCAATGATTAAGTATTTCATATTTATTTTCTGCCCCGCTTTCATTGTTTTGATTCTTATATCATAGCACAATTGCAATTTTTCTTCAGTATATTTTATGCATTACGCTGACATAATTTTGCATTGACAGTTTATTTTTTGCCCTGTAATATCAATGGTATCAATATCAGAATATATTACACAGGAAAAGTATTAAGATGGAACGATATCTGGAATTTAGAATAGATGAACAAACTACAGAACTTAAAATGGAAGCATTTCTGAAAAAGAATGCAGGACTTACAAAACGGCAGATCAGCCAGGCGAAGTTTCGACCGGACGGGATTACCAGAAACGGAGTTCGCTGTCGTGTAACTGAGACAATATATCCAGGCGATGTGATCCGCGTTTGTCTGGAGGAAGCCGGGACTGCTTCTGCGCATCTTGAAAATTATAATGACGGAATCAAAAGTAAAGATTTGTCGGATTTCCATTCCAACAAAGCTTCAGCTCCAGTTTCCGAAACTTCTTTCTCTCTGAATATTTTATATGAAGATACGGATATTCTGGCAGTTGATAAACCGGCAGGAATGGTTACGCATCCGACGGGAATGCATTATACAGACAGCCTCTCCAATCTTGTTGCCGGTTACTTTCGAGAGAAAAATGAACAGGTCTGTGTCCGCCCGGTGGGGCGGCTGGATCAGGAGACTTCCGGGATTGTGGTTTTTGCCCAAAATCAGGTAGCAGCTTCAAGGCTTCAATCTGTAAAATCTCCATGCAAAATTCACAAGCAATATCTTGCCGCTGTATCCGGTACTTTGCCTGTAGATATGCCTGGTGTCTGGCATACCTTAGATTTACCGCTGATGCAGGACCCGGAGAATCATCTGAAAATGAAAACTGCTGCTGATCTTTCCTTACATTCATCTGCATTATCGGGAAAAATCAAAACAGCAGTTACTCATTATCATACTCTTTTTTCCAGTCAGGACTGGTCGCTTATCACACTTAAGCTGGATACCGGACGTACCCACCAGATCCGTGTCCATATGGCATCCACAGGACATCCTTTGCTTGGAGATACTCTTTATCATTCAGACGATAAAATATCTTCCTGTGCTTCCTTTTCCAGGGCAGCCCTTCATGCATGGAAAGTTTCTTTTCAGCATCCTTTCAGAGATGAAATGCTCCTTCTGGAAGCACCATTACCTTTCGATTTTCGTGAACTGGTTTCACTTTCAGGGTCTGATCTGTTGTCTATTTAAGCTTCAAATTCTTTGATCAGATTTACCATTTCAATGGCACTGAGTGCACAGTCATAGCCTTTATTTCCTGCTTTTGTACCTGCGCGTTCAATTGCCTGCTCGATGTTTTCTGTGGTAAGCACTCCGAATAATACCGGAACTCCTGTTTCCAGTGATACTGATGCAATCCCTTTGGAAACCTCATTGCATACATAATCATAATGACTGGTATTTCCACGAATCACAGCACCTACGCAGATAACCGCATCATACTTTCCACTTTTTGCCATTTTAGACGCGATCAGTGGGATTTCAAAAGCACCTGGTACCCACGCTACCTGGATGTCCTCTTCTTTTACATTGTGACGTGTCAGCCCATCCATGGCACCACTTACCAGCTTGGAAGTTATAAATTCATTGAAGCGGGCTGCTACAATTCCTACTTTCATTCCATCTGATACTAATTTTCCTTCTAATGTTTTCATTTTTTCTGGTCCTTTCATCTGTAAATTTATATTTTTTAACCTGTACAGGTTTTTATATACGGTAAATTTTATTTTCGGGAACGTTATCGTTATATATGAAAATCCCCGCTGTATTTAATACTTCAGAATATGTCCCATTCGTAATTGTTTTGTCTTAAGATAACGCAGATCATACGCTGTGGCATTCATCTGTATCGGAACTCTCTGTTTGATCCTGATGCCAAATTCTTCCAACTGATAAACTTTATCCGGGTTATTTGTCAGCAGCCTCAGCTCTTTTACCCCAAGATTTCTCAGAATCTGCGCACCAATGTAGTATTCTCTTTCGTCTCCGGCAAATCCAAGTGCCAGATTCGCTTCGAGTGTATCCATTCCCTGTTCCTGAAGTTCATAGGCACGAAGTTTATTGATCAGTCCGATTCCTCTTCCTTCCTGTCTCATATAAAGGAGTATCCCTCTGCCTTCTTCCTCAATCTGGGCCATCGCCGCTGCAAACTGCTGTCCGCAGTCACAACGCTGTGATCCAAAAACGTCTCCTGTCAGGCACTCTGAATGCACACGGCACAGAACGTTTTCTCCATCTCCGATTTCACCTTTTACCAGTGCTACATGATGTTCCCCATTCAGGCGGTTTACAAATCCATACGCCATAAACTCTCCGTATCTGGTCGGCATTTTTGTGGTCGTCACGCGATCCACCAGAATATCATGGCATTTACGGTAATTCTGAATATCTTTAATTGTTATGAATTTAAGATTCCACTTTCCGGCAAGTTCCCGTAACTCAGAAGTCCGCATCATAGTGCCGTCTTCTCTCATGATTTCACAGCACAGCCCGCACTGTTTTAACCCTGCAAGTCTGCACAGGTCTACAGTTGCCTCTGTATGTCCGTTTCTTTCCAGAACACCGTTCTTCTTCGCCAGAAGTGGAAACATATGTCCGGGGCGTCTGAAATCTTCGGGTTTTGCATTCTCATCCACACATTTCATGGCAGTAACAGAACGTTCTGCCGCAGAGATTCCTGTAGTGGTGCTGATATGGTCTACGGAAACAGTAAAAGCAGTTTCGTGATTATCTGAATTTTCTGCTACCATCTGCGGGAACTGCAGTTTTCTTACATATTCCTCAGACATTGGCATACAGATAAGTCCTTTTCCGTGAGTTGCCATAAAGTTAATATTTTCTGTTGTGGCAAACTCTGCTGCACAGATAAAATCTCCTTCATTCTCTCTGTCCGGATCATCCGTTACCAGAATAATTTTTCCATTCCGAAGTTCTTCCAGAGCTTCTTCTACTGAATCAAATCCGTTCATTTTTTCTCTCCTTATGCAATGTATTTTCTGATACAATATATTTTTCTGTTGTTAAGAGGGCAAAATCATTCGTATTGGCTGCTTATCTGGTTCGTGTCAGGCAGATAAAACATCCACTGTACAGTTCTGCATCAATCGAATAACCGCTTTGTGGTTAATTCTGTCAAAAGCCATACTTATTCAGAAAATCCCGTGTAATATTACTTTTTATCGGCTGTTCTTTCACAGGCGTTATTAATTTTTCCACGTATTTTCCAATTATGTCTGTCTCCAGATTAACGATATCTCCTTCTTTGCGTTCTCCGAGGACTGTAATCTTTACTGTATGAGGAATTGCAGAAATGGAAAAGTCTGTTTCTGAGACTTTTGCCACTGTAAGACTGATTCCATCAACTGTTACAGAACCTTTTGTCACAATATATTTCATAATTTGTGGTGAAGCCTGAATGGTGTACCAGACAGCATTATCATCTCTGCGAATTTCCGTGATTTTTCCTGTTCCATCCACATGCCCGGCAACAATGTGTCCTCCAAATCTTCCATTTGCAGGCATTGCCCTTTCCAGATTTACATGCTGTCCCAAAGAAAGCTGAATCAGCGCAGAACGATTCAATGTCTCATGCATCACATCTGCTGTAAAACCATCTTCCAGACATGCAGTTACAGTGAGGCAGATTCCATTTACAGCTACACTGTCCCCTGTTTTCAGATCATCCAGAATTTGCTCTGCCCGTATCGTAAATACTGCTGAATTTGCTCCTTTTTTTATTTTTTTCACAGTTCCCAGTTCTTCAACAATTCCCGTGAACATTACTCTTCACCTCACTCTCTATAAGAAAATCATCTCCTATTCTGATTATTTCGCTGTTTTTTAATAATATTGCGCTGGCAGGATCAGGAAATCCTTTTCCTTCTATCGGTGTCTTTGCACTTTCTCCCCCAAAAAGTTTGGGTGCTATATAGGTCTGGACTTTCTGAACAATACCGCTTTCGAGTGCTGACCAGTTTAAAGTGCCTCCTCCTTCCAGTAAGATACTGTCTATCTTTGCAGCTCCCAGAAGTTCCATTAGTCTGTTTAAATCTATGTGTCCGTTTTTTTCCGGGACATCCAGAACTTTACATCCCATATCTTCATAATTCTTTATCTTCTGCTGGTCTTTACTGCTGGTTGCAAAGATTGTTGGAATTGTTGATGCCGTTTTCACAATTCTGGAATTCAGTGGTGTCCGCAAGTGGGAGTCACAGATAATACGCACAGGATTTCTGCCGTTTTCCAGTCTGCATGTAAGCATCGGATCATCTGCCAGCACAGTTCCCACTCCAGCCATAATCCCCGTATATTTCAATCTCTGTTTCTGCACATGCATTCTGGCAGCTTCGCCTGTCACCCATCTGGATGCGCCTGTATAAGTGGCAATTTTTCCATCCATGGTCATCGCATATTTCATGACTACATATGGTTTTTGATTCTGTATGTAATAGAAAAATGCTTCATTGAGTTTATCGCACTCTTCTTTTAAAACATTTTCCGTTACTTCGATCCCATGCTCTTTCAGAATCCGGATTCCTTTTCCTGAAACCAGGGGATTAGGATCCGAGGAACCAATGATCACACGTCTGATCCCCGATTCCAGGATTGCATTGACACACGGAGGCTGTTTCCCGTAATGGCAGCAAGGTTCCAGAGTAACATATATGGAGGCACCTTCTGACTGTTCTGTACATGATGCCAGAGCTTCCCTTTCTGCATGAAGTTCACCGTATTTTCTGTGATATCCCTGGCCAATGATTTTTCCGCTTTTGACGATCACGGCACCTACCATTGGGTTAGGTGCTGTAAATCCCATTCCTTTTTGTGCCAGTTCTAACGCCATTTTCATATATTGCCTGTCCTTTTCCATATCCGTTATATCTTTCAATCCCTCATCTCCTGTTCTTCTGATGGTACTGATGATACCAAAAAAGCCCCGGTGTCTTTCAACATCCAGGGCCTGTAAATTAATATCTGTTTGAATTATCTTCGTGTGAATCTGACTTTTTGCTTCATCATTAAAACTGCTTTGATGATATTAAAAAAGCTCTGGAATAAATTTATTATTCCAGAGCAGTCGCTTTCACAGATCAGTTAATTCTTCTGTATCTCTACTACTATCTTCTTTCATCCAGACTGTACTGTCGGCTTCGGAATTACACCGAATCATGCCTTATGGCTCGTGGGCTTTACCACCGGTAGGGAATTGCACCCTGCCCTGAAGATCTTATTTTATTTTTATCAGCAATTTCTAAATTTTATCCTGTTGATGTCTGAAAGTATACTCTTAATTTTTATTTATGTCAAGATTTTTTCAGACATATAATTTCAGTTTTTCAGGAAAGTAATTCTCTTACCATCTCTGCATTGAATGTCACACCTGTCAGGTGATCTACTTCAATCTGATACAGGGCATTGGCTGCGATATGCTCTGCTGCCTGTTCCAGATCACGAATACCGCTTGTATTTTTATGCAATTCAACGATGGCATTCAGACCCTCTTCTGTTACTACGCATTCTTCTGTCTTGAGGCTCATGCGTTTCAGAACCTTCGGAAGGACGTATTTAGAGAAGATGATCTTCTTCTCTTCTGATGTATAATCCGGGATATCGATCACTGCAAAACGGGACATAAGAGGTGCGCTGATCTGGGATTTATCGTTTGCCGTAGCAATAGGATAAACGCCCACTGTGGGCACCATACATTCCATATAGTTATCTGTAAATCCAAGGTTGTCAAGCAGAGTAAGAAGTACGTCTGCAGGATTTCCGTTGCCCTTACCTGACGCTGCTTTATCAAGCTCGTTGATGATAAATACAAGGTTGGATTCTCCTGCTGCTGAGAAAGCTTCCATGATGATTCCGGGCTTTGCGTTTGCATAGATTCTGGAACTTCCTGTAAGCTGTTCCGGATCATTGATGGAACTCATGTCCAGAGTTGTCCAAGGCAGTTTCAGAATACGGGCAACTGCATAGGCAATCTGAGATTTGCCTGTACCAGCAGGACCTACAAGGAGAAGCCCGTATGCAGGAAGTGTATGGGTACGGTTGATCTGGATGATTGTTTCAATGATACGCTGCTTTACAGATTCCATTCCGTAGAGTTCCTCATCAAGGATCCTGCGGGCTTCCTGAGGATCGATTGCTTCAAAGTAATTGCTCTTCCACTGTACATTCATCATGATGGAAAGTGCTCTCTGAGCATGACGTCTCTCCTCCGGAGATACTTCGTGGGAACGGGCAACTGCAAGGTTTCTTCTCGCCCAGAGACGGATATTGTCCGGCAGTGTTCTGCCTGCGCAGGTCATAAAATCAGTGATGCTCTGAATGCTTGTCAGCTTCATCTCGTCCCCTGCTTCTTCTTCATCTTCATCCTCAACAAGCTCTGCAGGTGCACTGCTTGCAAGAAGTCTCTCGATCATAAACTGAAGAAATCCGTCTTCTGCGGAAAGCTTCGTACCGCCGCCAAAAGCAGTCTCACGGATCTTATAAACTGCATAACCATTCTCTTTATTCTCTCCTGAAAGACGCACATTGATATGATTCTCCCCAAGCCATCTCAGAAGACTTACAAATCTTGAATCAATACTGATGATATCTGCACTGAAAACTCCGTCATCTTCTTTAAATTCAAAGGATGTACGTTTAATCGGATTAGTAAAAATACCGCAGGAATGATGTTTCCACTGACGGCTGCTGTTATCCATGATCATGATCGGTTTCTCAGGGGAAGTCTCCTTTTCATTAGACTGGAAAGTAGTGTAGGTACATTCAGACTGTACACCTGGTTTCTTGTCTGAAGCACCGCTGAAATCAAATACTGGCATGGTAAATACTCCTTTTATTTTATCCTTAATCAGTGTGTAATTTTTAATGTACAACTCTTTATTATTCTAGCAGAATCTTTTCTTTTTATCAATTCTGTAAATGTATTTATTGCATAATTATTCAAAAAATTATATCCTCATTTATTCCGCCAAAATCATTGACGGTAACATCCGCAGGCTTTATAATAGGGATAACTGAGAATTTCCAGATATTCTCTGGAAAATCGAAATTTACTTTTAGGAGAGCAAAATGAGCAAAATTATTTTAACCGGTGACCGCCCAACAGGCCGCCTTCATGTTGGACATTATGTTGGTTCATTATCCGAGCGTGTTCGTTTACAGAACTCCGGCTTATATGATGAAATTTATATTATGATCGCAGATGCACAGGCATTAACAGATAACGCTGAACACCCTGAAAAAGTTCGCCAGAACATCCTTCAGGTCGCCCTGGATTATCTTGCATGCGGCATTGATCCTGAGAAATCCACTATCTTTATCCAGTCCATGGTTCCGGAGCTTACAGAGCTTACTTTCTATTATATGAACCTTGTTACTGTGGCACGTGTACAGCGTAATCCTACAGTTAAATCTGAAATCCAGATGCGTAATTTTGAGGCAAGCATCCCTGTTGGATTCTTCTGCTATCCAATCAGCCAGGCTGCAGATATCACTGCATTCCGCGCTACTACTGTTCCGGTTGGCGAAGATCAGCTTCCAATGCTCGAGCAGTGCAAGGAGATCGTCCACAAATTTAATACTGTTTATGGCGAAACTCTGACAGAGCCTGAGATTATTCTGCCATCCAATAAAGCATGCTTACGTCTGCCAGGTATTGACGGAAAAGCAAAAATGAGCAAATCTCTCGGAAACTGCATCTACCTTTCAGATGAAGAAGCTGATGTTAAGAAGAAGGTTATGTCCATGTTCACAGACCCGAATCATCTTCGTGTGGAAGATCCGGGACGTGTGGAAGGAAACCCTGTATTTATTTATCTGGACGCATTCTGCAAACCGGAATATTTTGCAGAGTTCCTGCCTGAATATCAGAATCTGGATGAACTGAAAGCCCATTATACACGCGGCGGTCTGGGTGATGTCAAGGTTAAGAAATTCCTGAATAAAGTACTCCAGGCAGAGCTTTCTCCAATCCGCGAGAGACGTAAATACTGGGAGCAGCATCTTGATGATGTATATGATATCCTCAAAGAGGGAAGCAGGGTTGCTGAAGCAAAAGCTGCACAGACACTTCATGATGTTCGTTCAGCAATGCAGATCAACTACTTTGATGATAACAGCTTAATCAAATAATTCTGTAACAAATACAAAAACAGGTTCAGATACAAAGTATATTTTACTTCAATCTGAACCTGTTTATTTTTATGTTATGATGTTAGGGTCAAAAGGCATTTTGCCCTAACTTTATATCTGATACCATTTGATCTCATTTGCCTCCAGATGTAACTGGAAGCTGCTTCCATCTCCTCTGTAAACAGTAGTATCCTGTGGCTCATAAGTATTATTTACCACACAGTATTTACCATTCTTTACATAAGCATGTACTTCTACATTGTAGTTAGTGGAATACCAGCAGTGAAGTTCTTCCTCTGCAGATGCTGACCAGAGAACTGCTCTGTAGAATACACGGCTGTTTTTGAAGCTGTATGGAAGTCCGCTGATATAAACGCCTCTTCCTTTTCCGAATTTCTTTACAGCCATCTGTACTTCCTGTTCTTTCTGGATCAGGATTTCTGTCTCCGGCAATGCATAAATATTCTTCTTGCCTTCTCCAAAATCAATCTCTCCCTCTGCATCCTGCAGGATAAAATGGTCTCTGTGTTCTTCCCAGTTATATTTATCAGTGTTCAGATTGAATCCATGCTCCTCTTCCACACCAAGAATATCATCCAGCTGGAAGAATTTGCCCTGCCACTGATGTGCAGCCGGTTCTCCTACACCGATAAATCCTCCGCCGTTGTATACAAATTCTCTGACAGCAGTAATAACTGTTTCATCGATCCAGTTTTCTCCGCCTGTCTGTGCAGTATCTGCATCTCCCACATTAATAATAACATCAAAGTTTTTCAGCAGTTCTCTGTTTTCACGGATGTCATCAAAGCTGATAAATGACACGTCAAAAGGTGCACCGCTTAATGCTTCTATAATTCCAAAATAAGAATAATTCTGCTTATAATAAATAGCATGATGTACCATGTGGTTACCCCAGGAACGCATTTTTCCCCAACAGTTCAGAACTGCCACACGTTTCACGCAATAGGGAGTTGTTCCCTGAATATTATCATACAGAGTACGGAATTCCTCACATACTTCTTTGATATACTGTACAAAGTCCGGGAATTCAAGGGCAAGTTTCAGATATCCGCCGTAGCCTATTCTCTGGATCGGGCTTCTTAAGATTGCTCTTCTTGCTGTTACCCAGTTCACTTTTGCCTCTTTTACAGGATCTCCTCCTTCATGGAAGGTATCCGGGAAGAAATATGGCAGGAATCTTCCTTCTGTATATTTCACATTCTTAATGTCGCTGAACAAGCGTAAGGTTGCTCCGTTTCCAACACTTCCCACTACAGCGTCCAGTCCGATGGATGCAAATTCATCCATAAAAGGTTCCATACCGATCCAGTGGTCTCCCATGAACATCATAGCCTCTTTGCCATATTCATGAACAATATCTACCATTTCTTTGGCAAGCTTCGCTACTTCTCTTCTCTGGAATGCCTGGAAATCTTTAAATTCTTTAGACGGGATTCTGTATGTATTGTTCATATATCCCTGATCAATGATATATTCCGCTCTGAAAGGATAGCCCACTTCTTTCTCAAACTGCTCCAGAATATATGGGCTGACAGATGCAGAATAGCCAAACCAGTCTACATATTTTTCTCTTGCAAGCTCATCAAATATAAGGGTAAACTGATGGAAAAATGTAGTGAAACGCACAACATCCACATACTCATGAGTATCCAGGAATCTGCGCAAACGTTCCAGAGAATGAGCTTTTGTTTTTGGCTGGCGCACATCAAATGTGATCTGTGGCTCTACATCTTTCCAGTCATTTACTACTGAATTATACATGTGTACCGGGTCCCACATAATATATGCCAGAAAGCTTACAGTGTATTCATGAAACAGCTTTGCAGATCTGATCACTACATTACCTGTTTCTTCCTCATAGCTCCACAGCTCTGTTGATACCGGTTCTCCGGTGGTGCGGTCTATAACTTCCCACCATCTGTAGATATCATCTCTTGTATTCACTGCCAGCATATCCGGATATAAATGATCCATCAGGTGGATTTCCAGTTTCTCCTCTGTTGCTGTATGGAAGGATGTCATGATATACATCTGCTGGATTTCCTCAGGATGTGCCTTTGCCCATTCATTATCCTTACGGGTTGTATAATAGGTTGCATATATCTTGGAGCCAGTGTCTTTTAATTCCTTCGGGAATTCTGTTCCGTCACAGTCACGGATCGCATCTGCCCCCCACTCATCCAGTATCTCCAGTGTCTGTGGCACTACATCCAGATTGGTTGGTATTGTTACACGGCCTTTTTTCATTGTTTGTCTCCTCTCTCTGTATAAATCTGTCTTATTGTTTTATTTATCTGCTCTGACATTTAATTGTTCTCAAGCTCTGAAATCACATTATTCTTCAGCGTTATCTCACCATCGCTCATATTTCTTCGTAGTAAGGGTACTCCTTTTCGGATGTAAAACTGATTCTCTGACACATATGCATCCGGATTTCCGGAAGGACTTAAAATTCCGCCCAGATCATCATAACTTACATTCTTTCTGAATGTATTATGGATGGCTTCCTCCAGACAGAACATAACACATCCGCCCTCGTTCTGCCTGCTGTAATTATATTCATAAACTGTTCCGTCCCCTGAATCTGCATCATATGCCATACCGTCCTGGTTCAGTTTTGTATCCACTGCCTCGTTGAACCGAAACAGAGCATTTTTACATTTCCATGGCCAGATAGCTGCTGCTACTTTCCCCATTCTTTCTTCTGGATAACAGTAGATCCGGTCATTCATTTCTGTCGCACAGGAGTCTGAAATATTGTGTTCAACCAGAGGTCTTAATGCATACATTGGCGTAATCCCATCGCCTCCTGCATTTTTTACATAATTGTTTCTGAGAACAATATTTTCATGTCCATATTTCAAAAACCACTCTTCCTGAAGCTGGGCACCTGCAAATCTGGCATGCTGATAACTGTATCCCACTGCAATCCCCCATCTGCTTACGTTCCATACACAGCAGTCTTCAACAGTCACTCCATGGTATCTGGCAATACCTGTCTGCTCTTCATTATCCGGCTTAAGAGCTGTCATATAAATACCACCATTGTTCATATGTTTGTTGTAAACGTTTCCATCTACATCATGGATCATAAGATTCTGCAGAATAATTTCATGAAGCGTACCACTGTTCTGTGCCACTACAGCCACGCCTGTTCTGTCCATTTTGTGAGGTGCAGAGTATCTCTCTGCCATCTCAGATCTTGCTTCACCGGAAGTTTTTCCTGTGACAGACTGTCTGTCAATATCATCTTTGTTTGTAATCTCCAGATCATGGATCCAGATATATTCCGCATCATAGAGAAGGACTGCAGAAGAAACATCTCCCCTGTATACATGTGCCGGTGAATCCAGCCGGATACCATAATCCTGATACCAGATACCGGTTCCGTTTGCACAGATATGTGGCAGAGCGCCTTCCCCGTAGGCTGCAATCTCTATCAGGTTTTCTTTTTCCCCTTTACCTCTGATATGCAGATACTGGTCTTCAAAAACAGATCCCCGTTCCAGTAAAACACGGTCTCCTGGCCCAAGTTCTCTCCCTGTGAGCTGCTGCAGGGTTCTGAAAGGAGTCTCCTGTGTCAGGCCATCATTTTTATCATTTCCCCTAATTGAGCTGACATAATATGTTTTGGATTTCCTTATCATATTCCATCTCCCGTATCCTTTTTCTAATGATCACAGACACTTCTTCATAGGTAAAGCTGTCCCCATGATACCGTGTAAACAGGTCTCTGTTTGCTTCATAAAATGCCTGCTTTTCTTCCTCAGAAATCCTCTGATAGGAATAATTCTTCTTTACCTTTTCGCTTTCAGAAACAAAATCCAGGCGAAAACGTGTCTGTTCATATCTGACATAAGCAGGCAGCGAAAAGTGCTCCGGTCCGTAAATAATTTCTCCGTTCTGAAACATCTCTTTTCTTCTCTGATTCTCTTTCTCACATCTGTTAACCACCCCATCCAGGGTATCATCTTCTGTCAGTCCCAGTCTTTTTGCAAAAATCAGTTCTGCTTTTAACTGCTTCTGCTCTTTCCTGTCCATTATAAATTCATGCATAAATCTAAAATCCTCTTTATTTCACAGCTCCTGTAAGTCCGTTTGAAAAGCTCTTCTGCAGGCAGAAGAAAATGATTGCTGTCGGCAAAGTACAGATCAGAACTCCCAGCATCAGCATTCCATAATCAACACTGTAACCACTCTTTAAGTTTGCAACCAGCATTGGCATTGTAATAGAGGCATTGTCCTGCAGGATAACCTTTGGCCACAGATAATTATTCCATGCGTTCATAAAGGTTACAGTCATTGCTGCACCGTAAGTAGACCTCATGATCGGCACATACATACGGAAAAAGATTGCTATTTCGCTCATTCCCTCCAGCCTGCTGGCTTCAATAATGTCTATAGGGAAAGATCTTGATGCCTGCCGGAACAGCATGATCATAAACGGCGTGGAAATTGACGGCAGCACCAGTGCAATCCAGCTGTTTACCAGTCCCATAGTAGAGAACATCTTGAACAGCGGAATCATCAGCGCTACAAATGGGAGCATCATAGACAGAAGCAGAATACTCATCAGCGTATCCTTACCTTTGTCATGATAAATCTCAAATCCATATCCTGCGATAGAACATACCAGCAGAGAAATAATTGTGATCAGTATTGCATTCCTGAAAGAATTAAACATAGCAAGTCCAAGATTCTGATTTGCTACCAGTGTCCTGAAATTCTCCACCAGATATCCGCCTGGGATCAGTCTTCCTCTTACAATATCAATACTCTTATTGGTTGCACCGGAAAGCATATAATACAGCGGAAATACTGACAGTAAGCTAGCAATAATTAAGATTGTGTAGGATATGAAATGTTTTATTTTTCTAGTCACGGCTGTCACCTACTTTCATCTGGATTGCAGACAGGATTGCCACTGATACAAGGATAAATACAGACAACGCTGCTGCATAATTAAACTTCGGAGTCTCCACAAAGGAGATGTTAAATATGTAATGTGCAAGAGTCATAGTTGACTTACCAGGACCTCCTGCTGTCAGATTTACAGACTCATCAAACAACTGCAGAGTACCTGATGTGGACATGATCGCAGTGAGAAGAATCGTCGGTTTCAGTAATGGGATGGTAATCTTAAAGAACTGCTGGAATGCAGTTGCCCCGTCAATTCGGCTGGCTTCATAGATGGACTGATCAATATTCTGAAGTCCTGCCAGATAAAATACCATATTGTATCCGGTCCATCTCCATACAAGTGCGATAATGATCACAAAACGTGCTGCCCACGCATTCTGGAACCAGTCTACAGCACCAATTCCTGTCTTTGTAAGAATCATGTTTACAAATCCATCCGGTGCAAACAGTGATTTAAAAATCATAGAATAAGATACCAGAGATGTTGCACACGGAAGGAAAATCATAGTTCTGAATAATCCCTTAAACCGAAGAGTGGCATCATTCAGAAGCTGTGCCAGGATCAGTGCCAGGATCAGCATAACCGGTACCTGAATAATAAAGTAGAATACTGTATTAAATAAACATTGTTTAAAGGTTCTGTCTTTTAAGATTCTGCTGTAATTGGCAATTCCTGCCCAGGTCTGCGCTGCTCCCATTCCTTTTTTAAAGGAGAGCAGGATTGCCTGAAACATTGGATAAAAGCAGAATACAAAGATCAGCAATGATGCCGGGATCAGAAATGCCCACCCTATCAGATTGTGCTTTTTCTGAAGGCTCATTTTCTTTTTTGCATTTGATGTACTTGCCATTAATATCCTCCTGAAAAACAGGGCTGCCGCAAAATCACTTCTGTATTTTGCGACAGCCCAGGTTACTTACTGTCAGTGTGGCAGATGATCTACAATCTGCCACACTGCCTGATTTGGTTATTTATCCTTCAATATTGAACTCTACAGTATCCTGTGCTGTCTGAAGTTCATCTGCCACATCTGCACCGTTCTGTACAACATTTGTGATCACATCTGTCAGTGCACTTCTGACATCAGAGTAATATGCGCCACAGTCAAATGCAGGAACTTTGCTTGCAAAGTCTACGATGTCTGCATAAACTTTCTGTCCGCCATAGAAATCAGATGCTTCCTGATATACGTCAGATTCAGCTGCCGGAAGGTAACTTGCGATAGCACCAGCATTTACAAGAAGATCATCATAAAGCTCTACGCTTCCGCCGAATGTGGATTTAATGAAATCATAAGCAAGTTCCGGATTCTTGCAGTTAGAAGATACTGCCCAGCTTGCTCCGCCACAGTTAGCATAGTTTGTAGCTCCGTCTACATCGTCTAATGCAGGCATATTTACAACTGCCCATTTACCAGCCTGATCTTCTGCAGCCTGTACAGATGACATAATCCAGCATCCGTTGATCACACCTGCTGCATCACCATTGTTCATAGAAGCAATGTACTGATCCCAGTCAGTGTACTCTGTCATATATCCTTCATTTACAAGCTGTGCATAAACTTCTACAGCCTGTTTCAGAACTTCATTGTCAGCAATCTTTACTTCGCCGTCTACGATCGGGGAAGCGCCTGCAGACTGAAGCATTTCCAGTACAAGCTCTGAACCGCCGGAAGTTGTCAGCATCGGTGTACCTGTTTTATCTTTTACAGTTTTTGCAAGTTCCATAAATTTGGACCATGTAATATCTTTGAAATCATCTGTTGTTAATCCAGCTTCTTCTACGATATCAGAACGGATTGCCATGATTGTTGCACCATTATCAAAAGGTACACCATAATTTTTTCCGTCTACTGTAGAGTCTGCAAGTTTACCTGCTGAGAACTGTGTGAAATCAATTTCTGACTCTGTCAGCTCTGTAAATACATCCGGGAAGCTTGTAACATCTTTATGATAGGAATAATCCTGCATTAAGAAAATATCAGGAAGTGTGCTGTAATCTCCGGATGTTGCAGCTGTAATCAGTTTTGTCTCAATATCGCTGTATACGTTTTCCTGGATATCCAGTTTGAAATCAGGATGATCTTCCTGGTAGATTTTCTCTGCCTGCTGCATTGCATAAATATTAAAATTCGGGTCCCAACACCATACAGTTAATGTCTGGTCCTCATCAGCAGCTGCTGCCGGAACTGCCACAACCATAGATCCTAACATTGCAGTTGCCAGTAAAATACTTAAAAATCCTTTTTTCTTCATATTACTCTTTTCCTCCTTGAACTTTTGTTTGAAAATTATCTTTCGTCCTTATCTGTTTATAGAATACGTCCTTTCCAAAACATTTTCAATTCTCTTTTTGCTTTGTTTTTTAGAAATCTTGCTGTACGCATTAAATTGTGATATTATATAAAAAATGTTATCAGAAATTTTGAACGGAATTCTGCTTTTAATCATAATAACCTATGTTTTTTTAATTTTTATGGTTTTTTTATGCATTTAGTCCAATCGCAACAACTAAACGCAGAACAGATCCCATTTATTATTTTTGTTCACTTTTTTTGTATCAAACAAAATTACTAAATTATGGAAGACCCTATATTTCCGATATGTCCAAAAACAGGTTACAGCAATTACAAAGGAGGGACTTTTATGAGTACACATTCTCTTCGCTTCAGCCCTGAAGATACTGCACCACAGGAGGTCACACTTCTGAATGCATCTTCTTCCCTCTATGAAGGTGACTGGCCAAGCATTCCCCACTCCCATGCATTCACTGAATTATTTTATGTGCGGGACGGACAGGGGGAATTTCTGCTTGAAGATGAAATCTACCCTATTTCAAAAGATGACCTGATCATTGTTAACCCTCACATTAATCACACTGAAATTTCCAGAGGAAACCCACCTCTCAGCTATTTCACAGTGGGCGTAGACGGATTATCTTTCTCTTTTAATGATCAGAAAGAATATCGCATCTTTAACTGCAGAAAAAAGAAAACAGATCTGCTTTTTTACTTTAATGCTCTGTTTCAAGAACTGGATAATCAATCGGAAGGGTACGAAAAAATCTGCAGACATATGCTTAATATTCTGATCCTTCAGCTTCAGCGGATCACAGATTCTCCTTTTGAACTGATCACTGCACAACATCCAAGCAAGGAATGTGCACATATCAAGCGATATCTTGATTCTAATTACGGAAAAAACATCTCTCTTGATCATCTGTCTGCCATCAGCCACCTGAACAAGTATTATCTCAGCCATGAATTTACCAAATATTATGGGATTTCTCCTATGAACTATCTAAACCGAAAGCGGATTGAGGTATGTAAAGAGCTTCTGGAAAATACTGATTACGGGATTTCAGATATTGCGCATCTCACAGGATTCTCCTCTCAGAGTTATCTCTCCCAGAGCTTTCGCAAATCCTGTGGCATGACTGCAGGAACTTACCGTAAACTTAAGAAAAAAAGAAAGGATCCTATTTAATATCATGCAATACACATTTCCAAACTACTATAAAGAATTTTCCTGCATTGCAGGAGCCTGTCCGGATACCTGCTGCGCAGGATGGCAGATCGTGATTGACGATCAGACACTGAAGAAGTACCAGCACTTTAAAGGTCCGTTCCGCAATCGCCTGCACAATGATATTGACTGGAAAAAACATGTTTTCCGCCAGTATAACAGACGCTGTGCTTTTCTCAACGAAGAGAACCTGTGTGATATCTACACAGAAGCAGGACCGGAAATGTTCTGCAGAACCTGCAGAAATTATCCTAGACATATTGAAGAATTTGAAGGTCTGCGTGAGATTTCCCTGTCGCTCTCCTGTCCGGAGGCAGCAAGGATTTTACTTTCCCAAAAAGAAAAGGTACACTTTATCACAAAAGAAAAAAAGACAAAAGAAGAAGTCTATGATGACTTTGATTATTTCCTGTTCACTGCACTTATGGACACCCGTGATATGCTTATAGATATCATCCAGGACAGAGCTGTACCCATGCAGAAACGTCTGTGGAAACTTCTGGCTGCTGCACATGATTTCCAGTTATGTGTAAATAAAAATGAACTCTTTAAATGGGAAGAAATGCGAAAACGACATGAAGATTCCGGATACGGAGATAGATTTTGCAACAAAATTTACTCTCGTATAAATGCAGATAACATAGAAAACAGTTCTGCTGCATCTGCCTGCGCAAATACACCAGAACAATTATTTAAAAAAATGTGGAAAAATGTTGTCCCGGAAATGGAGGTTCTGCGCCCGGGATGGCAGGAATACTTAAAGAATTGTCTGACTCCACTGTATAATGGAAATACAGATCCGCAGTCTGACTCCGGAAATCTTTATTCCGGGCAGAAAAGTGAATTTGATTTCTCTTATCCGGACTGGCAGATTCAGGAGGAACAGCTTCTTGTTTACTGGATCTATACCTATTTCTGCGGTGCAGTTTATGATGATGAGATCTTCACCAAGGTGAAAATGGCAGTTGTGTGCACCCTGTTCATCCATGAATTAAATGTGGGAACCTATCTGAAAAACAACCGGCAGTTTAAGCTGGATGACCAGATCCGTATCTGTTATCAGTTTTCAAGAGAACTGGAACACTCAGATCTTAACCTGAACAGATTTGAAGAATTAATGTCTGAAAAAGAGATTTTCTCCTTTGAAAATCTGCTGAAAATCTGCTGATGCATACTTTCCCTGTCTTATCTGTCTTATCTGTATCATCTGACACCTCAGGTAGTCAGATGAACATTTATGCTTTGTAAAAAAACCTTACGGTACAGAAAATATCTTTATACGGATATTGTTCTGTACAGCAAGGTTTTTTATCACTAGAGCATTTTTCAAACACGCTCAGGCCAGTGCCAGCAATTCTTTTCCTTCTTTCAGTCTCTCATAAAACTGTATGTAGAAATCCTGATTTTGATCATATGGTTTGAGATAGAATCTGTTCACCACAAAGAGGTTCAGATTTCTGATCAGATCTGGATCCTCAGCATTGTACAGTACTGCCTGCACATCCAGCAGAAAATAATGCCAGTCATTTACAAATTTCTCATATTTTTTCAGATCCGGTGTGTCCACCCACTTCTTTACCTTGATCTTACTGCGGTTTGTTTTAGGACATTCGTGGATCTGAAGAATATATTTAAAACTGCCATTCTCGTAGAATCTTCCCAGCGGGAATAATCTGCAGAATCCCGGCCGAATAGAGTGGATGTGACAGCGTCCTTCACTGTTAAGGAATATACACTGTTCCTTAACTCCTGTCATCCGAAGATGCGGAAGGATATTTCCATCTGTCACTCCCAGTTCCAGATATTCCTGTAAAAGCTGCTCTGCTGATTTCTGTAATCCTGCCGACAATCTGTATACATCATATGGATCCAGGAGCACAGAATCTCCCATTCCCTGACAACAGTCACAGCAGCCTTCACAGTCATGGCAGTCTGCCTTTACCATATCATTAGAATCATATAATTTACCATCCGAAATCTCTTCCAGTGTCTGTTCTCTGCGCATATGCTATGCTTTTTCCTTTCTCTCAAAAAGCCTCTAATCCTGTAACACCCCAGTCTGAAGCAAGATCTTTCATACCTTCCAAAACTTCCTCCCTTGAATATCCGTTATCATCCAGGAAATCTCCATCCATATCATTCAGATACAGATAAAAGGTCAGTGCCAGTTCCAGATAGTCTACATCATCTTCTACCATACCCATATATAATTCGTTTTCTGCTTCATTGATCTTGCCTTCTTCTGCCAGTTTCATAATTGTAGCAAAAAGCCGGTCTGCCTCTGTGTAATCTGCTTCCTTCTCCGGAAGTTTGTAATTGGGCTGCTGCTCATGAAGCAGAAGCTTCGCGATCAGTCTTCCTACGTCCTGAATATTTCTTATCATATGATCATCCTGTACTGCCATAATATTATCTTCCCTTCTTTTTTATTTTACCTGGTACATCGTTTCGTAAATAACTATACCCATCGCATAGAATGCGGATTCGCAGACAAGAGAGTGATATAGTTATTCCAGTTTTAATCCTGCCAGTGCCTGTGCAAATGCATTATTCACCGGCTCCTTGGCTTCTTTCTGCTGCTGTCTCATATATTTTTGAACATCACGCTTATTGACTCCTGCTCCCTCTTTGGCTCTTCTCGCCTGAAAAGCAGAGAGCTTTTCTTTATAGCCGCAGGCACAGATAAATGTCTCTTCCTTACCTTTCACATACATTTCCATACGTTTATGACACTTGGGACAACGGGCATTGGTAGTTCTGGACAGGGTTTCTTTATAACCGCACTCTCTGTCCTGACATACAAGCATTTTTGCATTCTTTCCATTCACTGCCAGAAGCTTCTTTCCGCAGTTCGGGCAGATCTTGTTTGTAAGATTATCATGCCTGAAGGTTCCCTGTCCGGTTTTGATCTCATCTACAATGTCACAGGTATAGTTCCTGATTTCTTTCAGGAAGGTTTCCTGTTTCATTTTACCTTTTGCAATATTTCCAAGCTTCATCTCCCAGTCTGCGGTCAGTTCCGGCTTGCGCAGTTCCTCGGGTACCAGTTCCAGAAGCTGCTTTGCCTTGGAGGTCAGATGGATTTCATTGCCTTTTTTCTCCATCAGAAAGCTGTTAAACAGTTTCTCAATAATATCGGCCCTTGTGGCAACAGTCCCCAGACCACCTGTCTCACCGAGAGTTTTCGCTGCCTTTGTATCATGACTCTCCATATAGCGCACCGGATTCTCCATTGCTGCAAGAAGCGTTGCTTCTGTGAATCTTGCAGGTGGCTTTGTCCTGCCTGTATTCATGGATACATTCTCTATATGCAGTCTCTCACCTTTCTTCATCTGTGGAAGCTTCTGATCTTTCAGTTTCTGCGCATCGTCAGCAGTATCCTCATCCTCTTCAGTGTCGTCCGTATTTTCATACACATCTTTCCATCCGGCACTTTTTACAACTTTCCCGCTGGCAGCAAAAAGTTCTCCAGCAACAATTCCCTCCATGCTCACCTGTTCATAAACAAAAGGCGGATACAGCACACTGAGGAATCTGCGAACTACCATATCATAAATCTTACGTTCTTCATTTGTCATATGGTCAAGCTGCACAAACTGCTCCGTAGGGATAATTGCATGATGGTCGCTGACCTTTTTATCATCCACAAAACTTCCATTTGCACGAACAGGCTGATTCATCAGTGCGCCTGCCGGTTTTCTGTACGGTCCTGTTGCGCAGGCTCTCAGTCGTTCTTTAATTGTAGGAACAATATCCTTTCCAATATATCTGGAATCTGTCCTCGGATAAGTGAGTACTTTGTGATTCTCATACAGACGCTGCATGATATTCAGAGTCTGCTTTGCAGAATATCCATATTTCCGATTTGCCTCTCTCTGCAGTGTGGTCAGGTCATACAAACCCGGTGCAAAGGATTTTTTCTCTTTGCTGGTTACGGAAGTTACTTCCAGAGACTGATTTCTGAGAACATCGGAAATCTCCTCTGCCCGTTCTTTATTAAAAGTTCTGAAGTTCTTACTCTTTGGTTCCTTCCATGTCCAGGTGATATCACCTGCTTTCAGGGTGATTCCGTAATATTCCTTCGGCTTAAATGCCCGTATCTCTTCTTCCCGTTTCGCAATCATCGCCAGTGTAGGAGTCTGTACACGCCCGCAGGAAAGCTGGGCATTATATTTACAGGTAAGTGCCCTTGTACCGTTCATTCCCACCAGCCAGTCAGCTTCCGCTCTTGCCACAGCTGCTCTGTACAGATTATCATACTCATGTCCGTTTTTCAGATTTCCGAATCCTTCTTTGATAGCTTTGTCTGTAACTGAAGAAATCCACAGTCTGCGGATTGGTTTATGACAGTCCGCTTTGTCAAGAATCCAGCGGGCTACCAGTTCACCTTCTCTTCCGGCATCTGTGGCTATTATAATATCGTTTATGTCTTTTCTGTACAGCTGCGTTTTTACTGCATTGTACTGTTTACCAGTCTGTCGAATAACTACCAGCTTCATTCGATCCGGCATCATGGGAAGTGTGGATATTTCCCATTTCATATACTTCTTATCGTATTCCTCAGGATCTGCCAGCGTAACAAGATGTCCAAGTGCCCAGGTGACTACGTAATCTTTTCCCTCAAGGGTACCATTTCCTTTCTGTGTACAGTGAAGTACTCTGGCAATATCTCTGGCAACAGAAGGTTTCTCTGCTATTACTAATGATTTCATAAAATAAATAACTCCTTATAAAAATCTACAGTCAGGGTTTCTGATATCCCTGACCGTTGATTTCGGGCAGCTGTCCATTTATTTTTGGCATCTGCTTATATTTAAGATGTCAGGATCAAAAGCTATTTTGCTTTGCTCTTTGCAACTCCTGCAATTCTCATATTTAAAAGTATAGCATAGATAAATTCCTGTTTCCAGTTATTCTTTAACTTTATTTCATATTAATTTTATATCCGACTCCACGAACTGTCTCCACCAGCTCACCGGCACTTCCCAGTTTTTGTCTCAGTGTTCGGATATGTACATCAACGGTTCTGCTCTCTCCGTCGAATTCATACCCCCAGACCTGATTCAGAAGCTGGGTTCTGGAAAGTACAGTTCCGCTGTTTTTCAGAAGCAGACATAATACTTCATATTCTTTTAATGTAAGATTTACATTCTTTTTATCTACAGTTGCAATATGTCTGGAAGGGCAGACATAAAGGTTTCCTGTCCGATATTCTTCTGCGCCGTCATCTTCTGTTCTTCTTAATAATGCGCGGATCCTTGAGATCAGTTCCATCATGCGGAATGGTTTTGGAATATAGTCATCTGCCCCGCTGTCAAGACCTACCACTGTATCATATTCACTGCTTTTTGCTGTCAGCATGATAATAGGAAGTTTACGTGTATCCGGACGCATACGCAATTTCTTCAATATGGAAATCCCATCCTCTTCCGGCAGCATCACATCAAGGAGCAGAAGTGCAGGTTCTTCCTTTTCCAGGGCTTTCCAGAAGTGAGAAGGTCTTTCAAATCCTTTTGCTTCAAATCCCTGACTTTTCAATGTATAAATCACCAGTTCACGTATACTCTCATCATCTTCTACCAAATATATCATTTTTCTGTTCTCCATTTACAATTATTTGCTGAATGCCATAAGCCGAAACCAGTATACAATCTCCGGAAACAACATGACATTTTCGAAAATCACTATAATTTCTCCGGCTCAGTTGATATCAGTATAATAAAAAGCCGTAAAATCTTTGTTCTGCTTTATGTTAAAACTTTGTAAAATGCTACACTTTATTGAGAATTTTTTTATAAAATTTTTATATACTTTATGAGAAAATTTATTTGTAAAAGCAGTATGAAGATGTTATGATATGGTATGAAATAATTCTCCAAAGAAGGTGAAATTTTGAAACGTTTTATTTCCAAATACCGGCATGGACTTGTGATTGCTGTTTACAGCATCATTTATATCCTGCTCTTCAGTTACCTGGAGCACAGACCGGTTCACAGCTATCATATCGTACATACAGTATTTGATGACTGGATTCCATTTTGTGAGTTCTTTATCGTTCCTTATATGCTGTGGTTTCCATACATGATCCTGGCTGTGATTTATTTTATATTTTTTAACAAAAACAAACATGAATACTATCAGCTGGCATTTAATCTTATGATGGGAATGACTGTTTTCCTGATTGTTTCCTATGTTTATCCAAATGCTCAGCACATACGTCCGACCGAATTTCCAAGAGACAATATCTTCACAGATATAGTAAAATGGCTGTACAGTACAGATACTCCTACGAATATCCTGCCCAGCATTCATGTATTCAACTCTCTTGCAATACATATGTCGCTTACAAACTGCGAAACACTGCGAAATAAAAAATTTATAAAAGCAGCATCCTTTACCCTGACCGCGCTGATCATCATGTCCACCATGTTCCTGAAACAGCATTCTGTGATCGATGTATGCATGGGTGCAACACTTGCATTGTTTGGCTTTCTGGTTTTTTATCCGAGAAGAGTTTCCGTTTCTTCTGAATCTGTCTGCTTTAGAGAAGTAAAGAGAAAAAAGAGCGAGAATTAGAAAGATTTAAAAAAAGCAGAATCTTTGAAATACATTTTTGTCTTTCAGAGATTCTGCTTTTTTTACAGTTATAACAATTTCATAAAATATTTTCCCAAAACCGATATCCGGATGTGAAGCTTTTACACATCAGTTAAATCCATAGAATTTCTGGCTGATTTTGTAGGCTGCCACTGACATTTTTCTTCCACTTCTTCCCGGAAGGTTCATGACTCTTCCAAAAAGACTGTGACGCAGTTTTCTGTATACCTGTTTATTCTCTGTCCTGATATATTCCAGAAGTTCTTTCTTCTTCTGAAGGGACTCTTCTGTATTGGCACGTATCAGCATAATGGAAGAAATAGTTGTAATAATATCCAGATAGCTGAACATATACGCTTTCAACTGCTTATTTGTACTTTTACAGTTGATATATGCATCTACCATGAGTTTGTTTACCCGGATCTGCTGGTCAATACGTTTGATCATCACTTTCTCATTTACAGACTGGTCATCTCTCCCGATAAAATAACGGTAGAAATTCACATCCAGATAATACAGATTCTTTACATACGGAAGAGGTTCAAAAGCAAATAGATTATCTACATAAAATGTATGCTTCGGCAGTTCCAGATTGCATTCATGAAGCAGTTTTGTACGATAGATCATGGAGTGCATCAGAAGATATTTACCTTTCGGCATATGTTTCACTTCTTCCCATCCAAATATTCTGTCCTGCGGCAGGCATTTGCGGTACTGCATGATTTTCTTACGGGTTGCGCCCTGTTTCTCATATACAAAATTACTGATCAGAAGGTCAACTGTCTGTGGACCTCTGAGCAGTTCATATAAAGTTTTCAAAATCTGTACATACGCTTCTTTATTTACCCAGTCATCACTGTCCACTACCTTGAAATACAATCCTGTAGCATTTCTGATCCCTGCATTGACAGCTTCTCCATGACCACCATTTTCCTGATGGATTGCCTTTACAATTGTAGGATATTTCCTGGCATAGTCATCTGCAATCTCAGCAGTTCTGTCAGAAGATCCGTCATCTACTATAAGAATCTCTACTTCTTCTCCTCCCACCAGTAATGACTCTATACAATTCTCCATATAATCCTGGGAATTATAACATGGAATCGCAATACTTAACAGTTTCATCTTGTTTTTTCCTCCTTGATATACTTTGCATACGCTCCAAAAGCAGATGGAATTGCGTATTGTTTACCTGACTGTTCTTTACTTACAAAAATGAGTTCTTTATCCTGTGTTGTCTTTAGGGATGATACCTTTATTCTGTATGCCTGCATTCTCCATTCAATATGGGAGAAAATATGTTTCGCAGGCGGAAGTTCTTCTATATATAATGGATCAAGTCCCAACTCTTTTACGTACAAAAGCGCATCTTCGCTTTTTAAATGTCCCTGAGTATTTGGCAGTTCATATAAGCCTGCCAAAAGTCCTTTTTCAGGTCTTTTCCTGATAGCTGTGCATTCTCCGTCCTGAATGATAAACACAGTCCTGTTGTCCTGTGTTCTGGCTTTCTTAGGTGCTTTTACAGGAATCATATCCTCTTTATCATGTCTGTGAGCCAGACAGGTAAATGCAATCGGACATTCTGCACATTTCGCCTGACCGTTGGGAACACATATCACAGCTCCCAGTTCCATCAGTGCCTGATTAAAGTCTCCCGGACAATCTGAGGGCATGATCTGCGAAACCTGCTGTTCTATTTTTCTGCGGACAGACTGCCGGCTGATGTCTTCCGTACTCTCTGTAATTCTGGAAATCACACGCAGTACATTCCCGTCTACAGCCGGAACCTTTTCCCCATATGCGATCGATGCAATGGCACCGGCTGTATAACTTCCTATTCCCTTTAACGACAAAAGTGCCTGATAATCTTCAGGCAGTCTGCCATTATATTCATCTTTTACAGTTTTCGCCGCTTCCTGCATGTTCCGAACGCGGTTATAATATCCCAGTCCCTCCCATAACTTCAGAAGTTTCTCTTCAGGACATTCCGCCAGTGACTGAATATCCGGGAGTTCTGTGATAAATCTCTGAAAATAGGGTTTCACTGCCTCCACTCTGGTTTGCTGCAGCATAATCTCCGACACCCATGTATAATAAGCATTGTCCTTATCTCTCCATGGAAGAATCCTCTTATTATCCCTGTACCATTTTACCAGAGGCTGCACAATCTCTTCAAGTACCATAATTTATCTTTTCCTCGTTTATTTACTGTTCACTCCATTCTCAGTAACGCCGCCAAAATTCATTTCAGATTACCTGTGGCAATTGGATTTTGGCCTGTATGTCATTTTATCACAAAACAGAAAAAAACGCTAATACATAAAAATAAAAAGGACCGTACACATTTTACCGTATCTCGATCCTTCTTGCCTTATTCATTATTTTTTACATTTTAATCTCAAATAACACACAAGCCCGACAATAATGATCAGAAGTGCTGCTATGTAAGCTATTTTAAAGGCCAGTGCTGTAGTAAAAAGATCTATAGCAGAAACAACGCCAATCAAAATAAGCGCAACTCCACTTGCTTTTGCCATCTTCTCTTCATCATAAAGCTTCTTACTGATGTCCGAGTTTCCACCTTTCAGGAAAATATCCCCATGTCCTGTCAGAAGCATTATTCCTACTATGAAAGCGGCAATTGTCAGTATGATGTTTAAAGAATCAAAATTCATAACCTTCCCCTTTCTTTCTGCATTTTACCATACAGAACCTTTTTTCTTTTTATAGAAATCCGGGACTATTGTTTCGTATACAATGATCCCGGAATATCCATACCTGTTTTTATTTTTCAGAAAACTGTTCAATACCTCCAATTAAAAGATTACAGAAAAGTAATTCCTGATCAATATTAATAGAAACATACGATTGGAATATTGCAGTCAATAATATTATAAAGTTCTGCTGCTTTCTCCGGCGGCATATTGATACATCCATGCGAACCGCCTTCCATGAAACGATCTCCACCAAAGTATGGCTGCCAGTTTGCATCATGGAAACCAATACCGCCATTAAACGGCATCCAGTACGTTACCGGCTGTTCATATTCGTATTTACCGTTTGCCAGCTGTTTACCTCTGAGCACATCCGGGCTCTTCTTATAATAAATCGTATAAATACCGGCCGGAGTCTGACGGTCAGAATATCTCATATCACCGGAAACAATATCTGACTCAAAGATATCTTCTCCGTTCTGGTAGAAATACATATGCTGTTCGGACAGATCCACTTCAATATAAGTATTTCCTATATCATTGTAACCATGTGCATTGGCTGTCATAGAATAAACCGGCTCTCTGGTTGTCTGTGTCCCTGACTGGATTTCCTGTGTCAGCTGTGCAACCTCTGAAGCCTGGTCTATCTGCCATCCATATGCAGAACCGTATACACTGACAGTTCTCCCACTTGTTGTCTGGAACTCTCTTTCAGTTCCCACCGTATCATGGGCCGCTGCAAGCTGCGCCACATAATCTGCGATGTGCTGTCTGAAAGATGTATCATCCATGATCAGCTGTCCTTTTTCATCAAAATTCAGCCAGTCCTTGATCGTATTTCCATCCAGAGTTTCCGTTTCATCTCCAAAAGTATACGTAATGCTTGCTTTTGTAAAATTGTTACATGCATTAAGAGACGCCTGCAGATCCGGATTGTCGCTGGTAATATCTGCTTTTACATACACGTCCGGCTCACTGTCGAAATCAACCGAAGTTTTATTTCCCGAAACAGCTTCCGAAAGCACGTTATAAGCATTTTTCAAATCCAGCTTACTTCCCTCTGTCTCCGGAACAATCTCAAACTGCGAATCTCCATATGCGACATATGCATTCTCAGGAGCTACCTGATTCTCTTTCTGTGCACAGTTAAGTGCCTTCACCTGTTTTTTCAGCTTTTCTTTATCGTAAGTCGTGTTCTCAGCGGCTGTATAGCTCTTCTTTTCAAAAAAACCTCTGATCCATTCATAAGGTTTCTGATCTTTCAGAAGTTTTAGAACACTTCCATCAGAAACATAACTATAGCCGATCTGATCTCCGCTGATCGTCTGCGGATCCAGATTTCTGGAATCAACCTCTATGGAATAGTTCTCTACTGTCTTCGCAAGCTTCTGTTCTGCCTCATAAGCAGTTTTACCTGAACAGTCAATGCCATTGATCGATGTTCCTTCAAAGAATTTATCCGAATAATAATATGACATACCTGCATATGCGGCTCCGGCACTTACAATAACCATTGCCACTGCGATTCCTGTAATTTTTAATCCTTTATGCTTCTTGCGAACAGGCGGTTCATAAGGTGCAAGATCTTCATCACTGATCGGTACATACGAAATTCTCCCCGGTCTTGCGGATTTATGGCGTCTGCCAGTTATTTCCATACTGCCATTTGGGACTGTGTTGTTTTTTTCCTCTTTGTTGCCCATCTATTTTCTCCTCAACATAAATGTTACCGTTCATTTTTCCTGAAGCCTATTACTTCTGAATCATATTACTGTTGATTCCGTTAATTAAGAGGCTTGCTATAATTCTTAATAATACGCTTCACAATACACAGAATTTATGTACTGATCACATAAACCTGCGCTGCATGTTTCATTATAACATAATTCTTCCAATTTGCACCTACTATTCACCTTTTTCTCATTTTTTATTACTGTTTGCAGGTAATATCCCCGAAAAATGTTTTCTTTGGCAAATCCCTTATGATTTTTCTTATTTTTACAGGCCAAGTCTGCGTTTCATATCCTTCATCACATAGAAATACATGACGATCAAAAGTCCTCCGGCAAGCACCCATGCCATCGGACTGGCCATACATGCTCCAAAGTAACTCTTATGAGCCGCCGCGACCATAGCAGTGATTCCACGTCCTGCCAGTTCTGCAACACCGGCAAGCATGGGAAGCAGTCCGTATCCCATGCCCTGGATACCATTCCTGAGTGCATTGACAAAGTGAAGTGGTATGAAAAATACTGCCACGCATTTCACATAAGTATCAACCATAGGAATGACTTCTGCGGCATTATCTGAAATAAACAGATAAGACAGATATTTGCCAAAGAAGAAAATAATCACACCTGTAACAATGGCATAGGTAATTCCTATAATATGCGCACTGTTAAATCCCTGTCTGACTCTGTCCAGTTTACGCGCTCCTATATTCTGTGCATTATATGTTGCCATTGTTGTTCCGATTGCAACATATGCCTGGGTAAAAATATTCTCAATCTTATTTCCTGCCGTAAATGCCGCTACTGCATAGGAACCAAGAATATTCAGTGCAGACTGTACCATCATGGTTCCGATCGCAGTGATGGAATACTGCAGTCCCATGGGAATGCCCACAAGAATTTCTTTTTTGGCAATCTCTGAACGAAATCTCCAGTCATCCGCCTTCAGTCTCAATTCCGGTACGTATTTTATGATATAAATCAGGCAAAGCACTCCGGATACTCCCTGTGCTGTGATCGTCGCCCAGGCAGCCCCGGCGACCCCCATATGGAAAACAATAATAAACGTCAGGTCAAGTACTATATTCAAAAGTGCCGCCAGAATCAGGAAATACAAGGGTGTCTTACTGTTTCCCAGTGCTCTCAGAATACTGGCCAGGATATTATATAATACCTGTGCAAAAATACCTCCGCATATGATCATAATGTAGGTATATGCATCCTGAAAAATATCCTCCGGTGTATGCATTAATGTCAGAAGCGAGTGCATCCCCACCATACTGACAGCCGTCATTATAACCGAAATGATAATTGAAAGTAACGCCGCATTTCCCACTGACTGGCGCATCTCATCCATCTTTCCTGCACCGAATTTCTGTGAGGTCAGAACTGTAAAACCGGCTGTCAGTCCTGTAAGAAAACCTATGATCAGAAACATGATCGTTCCTGTTGAACCAACCGCTGCCAGCCCTTTTGTTCCTACAAATTTTCCTACGATTATGGCATCTGCCATGTTGTAAAACTGCTGGAATACATTACCTATAAATACAGGTATCGTAAAGTCAAGTATCATCTTCATTGGTTTCCCAACTGTCATGTCTGTCTGCATTCCAATAAACCCTCCCAATCCTTTTTTAATCCTCTTTATTTGCTGTTTTCGATATCTGTTTTATCAGATATCAGAGCGATTATAGTTGAAAAAATTTTCCATTTCAAGATGTGTTTTTTAATTCCATGATTTTCTACATAATCACCAAAAACAAACAAAAAACCCTCTGATTTGTGTCAGAGGGTTTCGTCAATATCACGAACTGCTGATGTCTGCAAAGCAGTTCTCACAGTTTTTGTATTATATTATTTCTCTACAAGAAGTGATTTTCCTGTCATTTCCGCAGGCTGTTCCATTCCCATAAGCTGGATCAGTGTAGGAACGATATCTGCAAGACATCCGTTCTCGCGCAGTGTATATTTCGGATCTGCATTTACAAGAATAAATGGTACAGGATTTGTTGTATGTGCAGTCCACGGAGCACCTGTCTCATAGTCGATCAGCTGTTCTGCATTTCCATGGTCAGCACAGATAAACATCTGTCCGTCCACTTCCTTAAGAGCCCCTACTGCTTTGCCAACACATTCATCAACAGTTTCCACTGCTTTGATGGCTGCTTCCTGTACACCTGTATGTCCAACCATATCCGGGTTTGCAAAGTTGATCACGATCACATCATATTTGTCAGATTTGATCGCATCTACCAGTTTCTCGCAAACCTGAGGTGCACTCATTTCCGGCTGAAGATCGTAGGTTGCAACCTTCGGAGATTTAACCAGAATTCTGTCTTCTCCTTTGTTCGGCTCTTCCACACCGCCGTTGAAGAAGAATGTAACATGTGCATATTTCTCTGTTTCAGCAATACGCGCCTGAGTCATATTGTGTGCTGCAAGATACTCACCAAATGTATTGTGAAGCTGAACCTTGTGGAACGCAACCTGTTTATTCTGAATGGTATCATCGTAATCTGTGAAGCATACGAAAGTAACCTGTGGTCTTGCTTTTCTTTCAAATCCCTGGAAATCATCATCGCAGAATGCTCTTGTGATCTCACGAGCGCGGTCAGGACGGAAATTAAAGAATACAACAGAATCTTTATCAGATATAACACCTGTCGGCTGTCCGTCTTTCTCGATAACTGTAGGAAGAACAAACTCGTCTGTCTTATCATTGTCATAAGAAGCCTGAACTGCTGCCGGTGCATCTGTTCCCTTTACGCCTTCTCCTGTTGTAAGAGCATTGTATGCAAGTTCTACACGATCCCAACGGTTATCACGATCCATCGCATAGTAACGTCCGGAAACAGTAGCAATCTCACCTACACCGATCTTCTTCATCTCTGCTTCAAGAGCCTCTACAAACTCTTTACCTGATGCAGGAGGTGTGTCACGACCGTCAAGGAAACAATGTACGTAAACCTTCTCAACGCCCTCTCTCTTAGCCATCTCAAGTAATCCATAAAGATGTGTATTATGACTGTGCACACCACCATCAGAAAGAAGTCCCATGAAATGTACTGCAGAATTATTCTCTTTTGCGTTCTTCATTGCTGCAAGAAGAGCTTCATTCTTAAAGAAATCACCGTCCTGGATTTCTTTTGTGATTCTGGTAAGTTCCTGATATACGATACGGCCTGCGCCCATATTCATATGTCCTACTTCAGAATTACCCATCTGTCCGTCCGGAAGACCTACTGCCAGTCCGCTTGCGTTTCCTTTTACAAATGGATATTCTGCCATCAGCTTGTCCATAACCGGTGTTTTAGCCAAATATACAGCGTTTCCTTCCTTTTTGTCATTCAGACCATATCCATCAAGAATCATTAATACGGTTGGTTTTTTGCTCATAATGTTCTCCTTTTATGTTTATTCATAATTGATAACTGTTTTGCTGATATCAGGAGCAGAAAACTGATCATCTCTGCACAATAAGACTTTTGTATCTGACATCTCTTATATAGTATCAAAATCTCAGGATTTTTCAATTCTTTTTTTGTATCTGTTTCATTTTCATTACTGTATATGGAAAGAACAGTAACTTATTTTCCATATACACGAATGATCGTGGAAATCTTTCTTACGGAATCCCTGTTTCTCAGTTCTTCAATGGCAGTTCTGAAATCACCTTCTCTTACCTTCTCAGTGATCACAACTACTTCTGCACAACCTTCCACCTTGGTATCTTTCTGGATAATCTGTGCGACACTGACCTGATATTTGGCAAAAATAGCAGTCATCTCAGCAAGAACACCGCAGCGATCCTCTACTTTGAGGCGGAGGAAATAACGGTTATGTGTATCTTCCATTTTCTTAACAGGGATATTCTTGTAACAGGTACATCCGATTCTGCCGCAGCATCCTGCAAGAATATTTCTCACAATATCAAATACATCACCCACAACTGCACTGGCTGTAGGAAGTTCTCCTGCTCCTCTTCCGAAGAACATGGCATCCTCCACTGCATCTCCATGGACAAATACTGCATTATAGGAATCATTTACAGTTGCAAGCGGATGGGAACTGGGAATCAGCATCGGGCACACATATGCTTCAATTCCGTCTGCTTCGTTTCTTGCAACACCCAGAAGCTTGATATCACGTCCCATTTCTTTCGCATAATGAATATCTTTTGATGTGATCTTGGCAATTCCCTCTGTATATACATCGTTAAATACCACACGTGAGTTAAATGCCACAGATGCAAGGATCGCTACCTTACGTCCTGCATCCAGACCTTCGATATCAGCAGTCGGATCAGCCTCCGCATATCCAAGTTCTGTTGCAAGTGCCAGGGCATCCTTAAACTCCATACCTTCCTGAGTCATCTTTGTCAGAATAAAGTTTGTGGTTCCGTTTACAATACCCATAACTTCTGTCATGTGATTTCCTGCCAGACACTGTTTCAATGGTCTGATGATCGGAATACCACCTGCTACTGCTGCTTCAAACAGAAAATCCACTTTACTCTCATGTGCCGCATCCAGAAGCTCATGACCATGTACTGCGATCAGATCCTTGTTTGCAGAGACTACATGCTTACCGGCTTTTAATGCAGAAAGGATATACTCTTTTGCAGGATTAATCCCACCCATCAGTTCAATCACAATCTCAATCTCCGGATCATTTATAATCTCATCCCACTGGCTGGTGAGCAAAGAGGCGTCTTCTATCTTCGCTGCTGCCTTCTCTATATTTCTCACAAGGATTTTCTTTATCTCAACTTTACAGCCAATCTTGGCCGACATTTCCTTTTCCTGATTCTTCAGTACCTTATATACACCTGTTCCTACTGTTCCAAATCCTAACAGTGCGGCTTTGATGACATTTTCATTCATTTTGCAGGATTCCCCTTTCGTTTTCGTTGGTTTTTATAGTATGGCAGAATTTCCTATTTGTCAAGTTTGTCTGCATTTTTAAGCAAAATCTTTATCATATTTTCAAGTTCTTTGTTCCGTCTGCGAAGCCATCTCACATACCATAATATCCCCACTCCTGCCACCCAGGCAGAAATACAGAATATTCCATCCAGGATCATATAAACAGTTTTCTCTGTTCCCCCGGCAGGGGCTCCACTCAGGAAGCAGTAATACATTGCCACTGATATGCAGGCTGCGGCCACGCCTTCCATTATCTTTCTGATCGTCTTCATTATATCACTTTCCTTCTCAATAGTGTCTTTATAACGACACTGTTACAAGACCTATTTTAACCCGATAATAAATATGAATCAAGAACAAATCGGACGGTTATTACATATGATAAGCTATAGAAAATTATGGAAGACTATGAAGGAGCGGAAAATCAGCCAGTATGCCCTGTACACTCACTATGGCATAAGCACTTCTTTTCTGGATAAACTCCGTCATAATGAAAATGTGGAAATCCGCAGTCTTGATATCTTATGTTCAATCCTTGACTGCGATTTCGGTGATATTGTAGAACACATTCCGGATAATGCTGAACCTGAGGAAAAATAATTTTTTCGGGTTCAGTATCAATATGATGTAGTTGTGTCCTTTTATAGAACTATTTGTTCTTTTTATCTTTCTCATGATGTTAGAGCAAAAGGTATTTTACCCCTAACCTGATATCTTCTCATATCTATAATATATTTTGCTTATCATATCATGCAGAAAGTCAGGCGGATATTCGCAATCTCCACAGGGGACTTACCTGATTCGGTTAAAACATTATTTATAATGTTATCCTATAAGTCCATTCACAAAAACATAAGATTTTTTCATTTATTTATGATATACTTATTACTGTCTCCTTCGTTCTCAGTAACGCAGACTTATCTATGGCATTCTCTTCAGGCGCATAATATCATCCGCTTCGCAATTTATCAGTTAAATAGTGCGTTCAGGAGACTTGCTGCAGATTTACAAAATATTTTTACCTGAAAGGATCGTAGTATATATGAAATATGATGTAGTGATCATCGGCGCAGGACCTGGCGGTATTTTCTCTGCCTATGAACTGATGAAGCAAAATAACGATTTAAAGATTGCTGTTTTTGAGGCTGGAAATCCTCTCAGTAAAAGACATTGCCCAATTGATGGTGACAAAGTAAAAACCTGTATCAAATGTAAAACCTGTGCCATTATGAGTGGCTTTGGCGGTGCCGGCGCTTTCTCTGATGGCAAATATAATATTACGAATGATTTCGGCGGAACGCTTTATGAACATATCGGAAAAAAAGAAGCTCTTGACCTGATGCGCTATGTAGATGATATCAATGTTGCCTATGGCGGTCAGGATACAAAAATGTATTCTACTGCAGGAACCAAATTCAAAAAGCTTTGTATGCAGAATAAGCTAAAACTTCTGGATGCTTCCGTCCGTCATCTGGGAACAGACATTAATTATGTGGTTCTTGAAAACTTATATTCAAAATTAAAAGAACATGTTGATTTTTATTTCAATACTCCTGTAGAACGTCTGGAAGTACTGGATGATGGATACCGCATTGTTACAAAGAATGATGCCACTGACTGCAGTAAATGTATTGTATCCGTAGGCAGAAGCGGAAGCAAATGGATGGAACAGGTGTGTAAAGAACTTGATATCCCAACTAAGTCAAACCGTGTAGACCTGGGCGTACGTGTAGAACTTCCTGCTGTTATCTTCTCCCACCTGACAGATGAACTTTATGAGAGTAAGATTGTCTACAGGACAGAGAAATTTGAAGATAATGTGAGAACTTTCTGTATGAATCCTTACGGCATCGTTGTAAACGAAAATACAAACGGCATTGTCACAGCAAACGGCCACAGCTATGAAGATCCGTCCAAACAGACAGAGAATACAAACTTCGCACTGCTGGTAGCCAAACATTTCTCCGAGCCATTTAAAGACAGTAATGGATATGGCGAAAGCATTGCTCGTCTTTCCAATATGCTGGGCGGCGGTGTGATCGTACAGCGTTTCGGCGATCTGGTGCGCGGAAGAAGGAGTACGGTTGCACGTATCGAAGAAGGTATGGTACGGCCTACTCTCGCAGCTACTCCCGGTGATCTGAGTCTTGTTCTCCCGAAACGTATCCTTGACGGAATCATTGAAATGATTTATGCTCTGGATAAAATCGCTCCCGGGACAGCTAATGACGACACCCTCCTCTATGGTGTGGAAGTTAAGTTCTACAATATGGAAGTTGATATTAATGAAAATCTTGAAAGCAAATACAAGGGACTGTATATCATTGGAGACGGAAGCGGTGTAACCCATTCTCTGTCCCATGCTTCTGCAAGCGGTGTATATGTAGCACGCCAGATTGTTGAGAATCTGTAAAAGACCGGATTTCTTCTGATGAATACCTCTAACTACAACAATCAATAACTTTAAAGTCCCCATCTGTCTCTTACAGTTGAAACAGATGGGGACTTGTTTATTATATTTTCTGGTATGCCATCCATTTATCCATTCCCAGACGTTCAAATGAACCGCAGTACTGAAATCCGCATTTTTCCAGAAGTTTCTGCATGGGGATGTTATCGCTGTATGTATCCATACGGAGATTCAGTGTCTGAGCATAGGCCCAGTCCAGACAGAATGATGCGGCTCCTCTTACTATTCCTGTGGACGCTACCCTGTGAACTACTCCATAGGGTTCTTCATTCAGCCATTTTCCATTAATTTCTTTATAATCTTCATCTTCTTCCGCCGCATAATAGAAAACACAGGCAATCCGCCCTTCTGACATGCACAGATACATTTTATCAATATCATGCTCTATCAGTTCTGCTGAGGGGTAATCTTCACCCCACTGTTCTGCATTGCCATTTTCTCTCATAAATTTGCGGGCTTTATCATAAACTTGCATGATCTGCCCAAGATCCTGCACTGATGCTTTTCTTATTTCCATGAAACCTTCCTTTTCTTTTGGTATTTATATTCTTTTAGTATTTGTATTCGTTTTGATTTTTCGTCTGTTTCTCAAATTTTTTCGTCAAAAGACAAATATTTTCACAATGGTCTGTAAAACTGAACATATCTACCGGCTGTATTTTTCTCACATCATAGCCATGTTTTGTCAAATACTCCAGATCTCTTGCCAGTGTTTCCGGTCCACAGGAGATATATACGATTCTTGATGGATTCAGTTTGATAACAGAGGACATAAACTTTTTATCACTGCCGGTACGTGGCGGATCCATAAACACAACATCTGCATGTTCTCCGTTTTCTGCCATGTTTTCCATAAATTCTCCTGCATCTCCCTGATAGAAACGTGCATTTGTAATCTTATTTTCCTTTGCATTGATTCTGGCATCGCGGACTGCATCCGGATTTAACTCCACACCAATGACATTCTTTGCCCGCTTTGCGGCTACAAGTCCGATTGTTCCTATTCCGCAGTATGCATCTATCACTGTTTCTTTTCGTCCAAGCCCCGCATATTCAATTGCTGTCTTATACAGAATTTCTGTCTGTACAGGATTTACCTGATAAAAAGACTGCGGAGAAATGCGGAATGTACATCCGCAGAGCGTATCCCGGATATATCCTTTTCCATAAATGACGATATCACGCTCACCCAGTACCATACTGGTCTTCTTATCATTGACGTTAAGCACAACTGTTGTAATCTGTGGATATTTCTTTCTCAGAGCTTTCACAAAATTATTTTTTGAAGGAAAGATCGGGGAACCAATCACCAGAACCACCATGATCTCATCTGTGGAAAACCCTCTTCTCACCAGCACATGGCGCAAAAGTCCATATCCTGTGTCCTCATCATATGTTTTGATTCTAAAAGATTTCAGCATATCCCGAATTGTACGGATGATTTCCTGACTGATCTTATCCTCGATCATGCACTCTTCTATCGGAACAACCTTATGTGTTTTCGCTTCGTAGGTTCCACAGATAATATTACCTTTTTTATCCCTGTCAAATACTGCATGAACTTTATTTCTATAATAAAAGGGATCATCCATTCCAATGATTGGTTTTACATTTGCAAACTTTCCAAGAAGCTTCTTCATCCTTTTCTGCTTGGCGGCAAGCTGTTCTTTATAAGGAACACCCTGATACTGGCAGCTTCCGCATTTCTTTGATACACTACATTTTGTTACTTTTTCTTCCATAAAATATTAACCTGCTTTCTATAATTACACATTTTTTACATTATATCAGCGAAAATGGATTCCCGCAATCAGACAATCTTTATTTATCTGTCAATTTCCTCTCCGAATGTCGAAAAAGCAGGGATTCTGTCGAAATGTTTTTGACTGATTTCTGTTGAAACTTGTAGACGAATGTAGAAAAATATGATATAGTTTGTACATACAAAAGAGAAAATCATCGAATTGCCAAAGAGAAAAAAATTTATATCACCAAGGATAAAAACTCAGAAATACTCCAAAATACAAAAGATAAAATACATGAACTAAATACACCTGATAAATAGTCAAAATACAAAAGTATCGAGGCATTCCTTTCGTGCAAAAGAGATTTACCCAAAGTACAAAAGAAACAGCTTACAGCAGATTTTTACACCAGATAAAAAAGACAGTTTCAGTAATGAAGCTGTCTTTTTCTTTATACATATTAATTTCATAAGATACTATGTGTCTGACATAGCCAAACAAATATTCGCAACAGCAATTAAAGCAGGTAACTTACCTGCTTCAACTATAACAATCCCCTGAATACAATCCAATCAGTAAAATTACCAATTTTCCTGTATTCAGGGGCATTATATTATTTCTCGTTTGGACACAAAGATTATCTGCTTATAATCAGTTTTTTATTCTTATTTGTAGTTTACGATTTCACATTAATTATTCGTAAACCCCTTGATTTTGCTGGCTTTATACATATCAGTTCTCAAAAGTGATAATTAAAAGTGATAATTGCTACAACTCTTAACACCATCAAACGTTATATGAAGACTTCCTTGCCAACCATATTTTTCACAAAATCCTCATGTGCTTTCCAGGATACATAGTATTCTTTTCCAATCTTATTCCCGTATCCCATCTGAAACATCAGTTTCAAAATCCTTAACGCTTTATTGCTTTCGCAATTGTATAATTCCATGATGTCTTTTTTGCCAAGCATCTTATGCGGATTCTCTTTAAGTGATTTAACGCAGGACGCTATCACCACATCTTTGTCAATACACAGCAACATTAACTGCTCTTTGGTTAGTGTAGCATAGTTTTGTTCGCTATTCAACCCAGATATTGGCTCCACTGCCGCTTTGCTGTCGAATCCATCTGCTTTCTGGTTTTCAACAGACACTTTTTTCATTTCATCCTGCACAACCATGTACGGCATAATAAGAAATTGTCTGATATAATCCATATCTCTTTTACCAGAATCATTCTGTGATGCAAATTCATTTAATTCGTAACTCATATCTTGTCCTCCTTTGTTCTGCTTACTAATCCAAAATAACCCCACTTATGTACTGATAACTTTCATTTTTCCAATCTCCATAAGCCTCTGAGGTTATATTCACATTAATAATATATAAAAATACTTCTACACATTACGCTTGTGTCACATGTGCCACTGTGTCAGCCCTAAATTTTTACTTTTATTCCAGTTAATCTTCTTACTGCATTAGGGTATTCATTATCTCCAAACTTTCTACGCCTGACCTGCTCAACTTTTCCGCCATATCCTATTTCAGCTTTATTCATAAAACTTTTAATAAATGCCTGTTTAGGTAATATTTCATAATGTACATTTGAAGATTTTGATTTAAGAAAGAAATATTGTCTATAAGATTCATACAAATTTTCCCAACTAATATAATCCTCTTCGTCTCCTGTAATATCCACAATCTTTTCACAAAATTCTTCAAAAAGAGAATTGACCGTAGTCCATGAAGATTTCATTTGCTTAGAGAGATCAGACTCCGTAATTACTATACTTCCATCTTCCTTAATCACATCTCGCATTTCACGTAATATCTTGGTTACAATCTTATCTTTCTCTTCTTGCAATTTTTCTGCCAGATTTGCTATTTGATTTTCTTCTGCCGTCTCTTTTATAAATGGTAAAGCCAGAATACGATTTACCAAGCCAGCATCATATCTGCTCGTAGTGAATCCAAAATTTGTTGCAAATACAAATTTAAACCTCACTATAGTTTCCTTACTGGATTTATATTTCGCTTCGCTGGATATCTTTTCTTCACCTGTAGCACGTTTTATGACACCTGCTGCTTTGGATGACAGAACATTTTCATCAATATCAAGGCATGATATCAATAACTTATCCTCGCAATCTCCCAATGCAAATCGCCCTCCTAATTTTGAGGAATCTACTCTTGATATACGACTCGCGTCAAACAAGCTATCCAAAAATTGTCCAAAAAGAATAGACTTTCCAGAATTAGAAGCATTACCTGCTACAATAAATTTCTTACATTTGTTTGGAAGCAGAAGCATTCCTATTGCGTAATGAATCATTTGTATAGAATCCTTATCACCCCCGGTCGCATCTTTTAATAACTTATCAAAGTATGGTGTATTCAGCTTAGAAGACTCTTTCGAAATATACTTTGCTTTAATCTCATAATAATAAGGAAGTTTCTCATCAAACTCTATCATTTTCCCAGCCATAACATCGTAAACTCCGTTCTTCAAAACTACTCTGTTATATATTTTTCGCATATCTTTCTTATTAAAAGTCTTATATGATCTTCCTGACTTTTCAGACTTAATCGGTCTGACTTCACATTCCCTCCGAATGAACTCTGATGTAGCCTGAATACTTTTTTTACATGATTTCAATGTGCTCTTAAATTTTTCTGGTAGATCACCATATATCAATGACTCTAATTTATCATCGTTTAATGGCTCATAAAAATGACCATTCCAGATCCAGAGCGTCCAGTCCAAAGAATCCAGATGCCAAATCCTATATTTATTCAGGATTTCTATAGCAAACGTGTATGGATTAAATTCTTCGTCTGAAAAGTGCTTCGTTTCCTTATGTTTCTTTTTCTTGTCCGAGCAAATTTGCTGTATATCGGCTTTTTCGTCGGATATGTCTTGCTGATTTGCATCCCCCTTATCTTTATTTGCACAAGCCAGATCATCCATTTCTTTTATAAAATCTTCCGGCTCTTCAGATTCCTCAACCTGCTCCTCATCCATACTTGCATAAACCAGTTCATCCATTTCTTTTATAAAATCGTTCATCCATTTCTTTCATAAAATCTTCCGGCTCATCAGGTTCCTCAACCTGCTCCCCATCCGTACATACACAAGCCAGATTATCCTTTTTCTTCATGAAATCCTCTGTCTCCTCTTTAAGCCATTTTATGTACTCCGGATTATTCCTGCAATTTGCATCACGCACATGCATATGTCCCCCATTTTCTTCTGTACCTGTTCTTTTCTGCTCATTTTCTTTTAAATGGTGTTTTACGTTAATCTCTTTACTCATTCTCAAGATTCACCTCCATTTCAGGATTCATCTCTATTTTAGGAAATTCATCAAATACACCTTGTATATCCCTTCCAAAAATCTCACTACTAAACAACATTAATAGTCCTCTTATCATTTTTTTAGAAATTTCTGGCTGGGTATATATCCCCTCCCAAGCCAACACATTCATCCTTTTCTTTGTATCAGTCGCTCTTTGTAAAAAAATCCCTTCAATATCTCCACTTTCAAAACTCCACATTAAAATAACATTTTTCATGGAAACCTTTTTCCCATGAATATCTTTAACAACACCTTGAGATTTGCTACCTTGATAAATAATGTAATACACCACGCCCTCTTCTGGTTCATTAATATAATCATATTTTCGCCATTCTCCATTATCATCCTCCCACATCAAACAGTATTTACTAATAGGATATGTCTCCTTTGTTTCACTAATATAGCAACAACCTCCATTCTCAGTATTTCCAATACGTACTCCTTTTGCATGTTTCATTTTTGTCATAACTGTGTTCTCCTTTTTTAATCACCAATACTTAAAGCAGTTTGGTTTTACTTGGTGTTTTCATTTACAACTACAATTATGGCTTTTTTGAACACACAAAAAAAGAGACAAAAAAGTGGCTTTTTCTTCCACTTTTTGTCCCCTGACTTATATCAAACTACTCTGTCTAATCTGGCGGCAATCCGATTTCTATCATTTTAATCTTATTTCCTAACCGTTCATGGCATCTCTCACTGATCCTACTCGAACATCTCTTTAGTTCTTTCTCTAAAATTTCATTAATAGCAACATAATCTCCATCCTCTTTATGCTGTGCAGCTATATTTTGAAATTTTTCTATGCATTGTTGTAAATTACGTTTCTCCAACTCAACTACATAATTTGATGTATAACGCATTTCCCTGTACTTATCTACCACTACATCATCTGAAATAGCCACCTCTTTTAGATACGACCAAACATTAAATATCTCATATGCAAATGTTATAAATTTAAGTTGGACACTGTCCAACTTTCCTTTACGAATATCTTTGAAGTCCTCTTCATTATAACAATTCATAAGCAAATTCATACGTTCCATGATATAAACATCCATAGCATATGAACTTCCTTTTTTTAACAATAAAGTATTTTCTTTTCCCAAAAATGTTTCTATGATTTTATCAAACTGCCTTTTATAATTTTTTACATTGCTATCATAAAAAGCAGCATCTATAATCCCATCTTTCTCCAACAAATGTATGATATCTTCAAATTCTTTTTCTTTAATACAGTATTCTATTTTCTCAGTTTTCCCTTGTAACGCCTTGCTAATGCATCTTAATTGAAAAAACTGCCGTCTATCATAAATTTGTTTACTAGAGCAAAACTGGCGAAGCACATCCTCAAACGCCTTATCTCTTTCAACATAAAAAGATTCTCTTGTTTCTTTCAAAGATAATCGCCTCATTACTTTTTTCAAATTACTATATATTCATAATACTACTTTATCGAATTTTGTCAATAGAAATGGTTAATGTTTTTGAATGTACTCCATTACATCCTCTCTCAAAAACAACCACTTTCCTGCTACCCAATGTCCTGTAATAATATCTTCATGAACCAACTTCAATGCTGTATTTTTTCCAACATGAAGAACTTTTTGTAACTCTCTCAAAGTTAATGTATCAGGTATATTATCTAGCATTTTGCATTCCTCCACTTATAATTGTTTTAGAAAAATGTTACGGGATATTGGGTACATTATGGTTTACTTCAGTCCATTTCGTTTTATCCGAGCACTACATAATTGTATATTTCATCAATCACTCTGAACACTCTAATTTCAATTCTCTTTTATATTTGTAATAGCTTCCCTTTGATATACCAATAAGTTTTATACATTCTTTATCTGACAAAGTTCCGGAAAAATCCCGGCTATATTTCTGTATCAACCGTTTTGATTTTACTGATTTTTTAGTAACCAGTTTGGTTCCCTGTGCCAGTCCTATCTGTTTTCCGTTCAGTCGGGCAGTCTCTATTCCTTCACGGGTTCTCTGGTGCAAATCGGAAACTTCTTTTTCTGCCTGCTCAAATGCAAGCTGAATCTGTCTTTTTGCAAGACTCAGCATATAATTATTGACCGCGTTCAATATTCCAGACATCAATTCGTCCGATGCCTGATCTCCGGTTTTTATCTTTACGGAAAATTGATTATCCATTGCTTGCTGATAGGTACTGGTATTGATATGTGGTTCTTTAAGAAATATCAGCGATACTCCTCTCTTATATAATTCTTCATATGTTTTATAGCCATCCTGCGAAGTGCGGCTCATTCTGGATACAGAATCAAACACCAATGTATCGCCATCAGATACTTTTCTGAGAAGTTTTTCAAATTCTTTTCGTTCTCGCATTTTCGTTCCAGTATATATCTCGCGTATAATAACCGCATCAGGATACGCTGCCCTGATATTTCTGACCTGTCTTTCCAGATTTTGTCTGGGAGTTGAAATCCTGCAATATCCATAAATCATCTATAATTCCTCCACGCAAAAAGGCAGAATCTCAGAATACTCCAAGGTTCTGCCTTTAATAAATCATTAATTCTAATTATGTCTCGCCGTTAATTTACCATCCTATGCAGGCTGCTTTTCATCCAGAGTTTTAACCTCTTCTATTGTCAAATCAGAAAACTCTGCAATTTCTTCATAAGTCAGCTTTCCGGAATCAAGCATACGTCTTGCAATCTGAACGGCTTTCGCTCTGCTCGCTTCATTTCTCATTTCTTCCATTGATTTACACATGGTCTCCACTCCTTTCTCATCTTCTTTAAAATATCTTACCCTGTCTGCCAATATCTTGTAATTCATGTCTTTCGCATCTGTACAGGAAAAATCATGCATCAGTTTTCCTAATGCTGTTTCATCTTTGATCTGTGAATTTACATATATAATATGTGATTCATCATTGAACAATTCACCCGTCTCCCTTACAATCCTGTCTACATGATAAATAGGAAGCCCAGCCTTTAAAACATCATTCTCTGTAATAAAAATTACATATGATTCATTTAGATCTTCGTACTTGTCTCCTGCCTCTGTTATATTAGCATCCAAAATACTGCTATTATATCTTGCCCGTTTTACTCCTGCACCTTTATCGCTTCTCTGTATTTCTATATTATGAACTCTTCCAATTGTATCAACAGCCAGAATATCCAAACGCACAGAGCGTCCCTGCAAGTTTTTAATATCATGCTGTCCATGTACACTTTGTACCTTTAAATCATTTCTGTTCAAAATAATCTGAAGCAGAAACTCTGTACATTCTTTATCCTCAAATACTTTACTCATAAAATCATCATCCAGAAGTCGGAATCCACGAAGTCTCTGCAAATCCTCTTCATGCTTCCTCTCAAAATCCAATTCCTGTTCCATTTCAGCTTTCTGCATAATGTCACCTCTCTTCAGATAATCTGATTTCCCTTTCCTATTATTATTTTAACATAGTCACATTCTTTCCTCAAGCCTTCAACACATACCAGATTTACATTTGTATCAAAACAACTCTGTACAAAAAAAGTATCAAAAGATGAGCGCACAATGTATCCCGGAAATATTTTTTCTGGTCTATATCTGACGCTCGTTTCTTTTGATACTTTTCATAGTTCCGCATAGGCTTGTAAGCCTTAACTACTGCTCACCGTTTCAATTATTTACCTGATTCCTCTTCGGAATTTTCGTAAACCATCTCATTCTCTACTTCTGTTGCCATGTCCATACTCAGTCTACTTTTAATCGTTTCATCTGTACTGAGTGCTCTCTGGAACTCTGTCTTTATCGGAGCATACTTCAAAGCCTGTTTGATAACCGTTTTCTTCGCCATTTCCTCATAATTGCTCTTCCATGGTGAATAGTCGGAATCAAAAGCCTTGGAATATGTCTTTGCGTAAATATCCATGTCATTCTTGGACATTACTGAAAATCCATATCCACCGTTTACCGTTTTAAAGATTCCATAGAAATAAATCAAATCGCCTCTGTCTGAGAACGCTGGTCTGTGTCTCAACTTTGCATCCAGTCCGTATTCATAGAAGAACTCATCATTTTCATAAACCGCCTGTGCCTGTATAGTCTGCATCTGTCCATTTCGATAGGCAAGATCAATCAATCCCTTGTATCCAATCTGAAACTGGCATTCCAGTTTTCCATGATTCTTATACGGAATCAGGTATGCCTGTCCCAACGGTGTATTTGGTTCCAGTCCGAGCTGTGCTGAATTTAATAAAGCCGCCAGAAATGACATTGGTGTACACGCCTGCAACTGTGGTGTATTATTCAGTGCTGACAATGCAATCCTTGTAAAGCGTTCCGGTGACATCACACTTGGAAGTGCCTTTTTGATTTCCGGCATCATCACTTTTACCATATCCGGAATTGTCATATTTTTTGTCAGTTTAACTTCCTCATCTTTCTTAACTGGCTGTGCCTGCGCCTGTGCTGCCAGCTCCTCTTTCAAACTAATCTGTTTTGCTGCCATTCTCTAACCTCCTATGCTACACGATTTACTGTAAATCTTCTCATACTGCTCTTATTTACATATGCCTCATAAATCTCCGGTTTTTCTGCTTTCAGTTTTTTACTGTCCAGACGTGATGAGCTGTAAGAAGACCAGCTAACCTGATACTTTTCTGTCAGTGCCTTTGATGCGTCCTGCATTTCCAGTTTTATCTTTTGGTCAATGGTATTTTTCTCATTCTCCATTTTCTCAATCAGTCCTACCAGTTCTTCACGGCGGCTAAGCAATCCATTATAGCCATGCAGTTCCACAACTTTTTCCTTATCTGCTTTAAAATACATCTTTGCAATCTGCTCGGAACAGTTCTTAGTCCCATCCGGATCAGGCATGACATGTGCCATCACATGTTCTTTCCAGAAACGTTCCTCTATGATAATCAGGTTCTGAATCATTTCTTCATCCCTGTCTATCTTATGAATGATAAAATCTTTTCCAAAGACTACCGCCGCAACATACCAGCAGGCAAAACCACTGACCGCCAGATAGTGCTGTACCTGCATCTGATAATGAAGCGGTATCTGTCCCTCCGACCATTTATCTGAAGAATACGGGGAAACGGTTTTGCACTCCAATCCGGCTTTCTGCCCTACAATCAAACGGTCAAAATCTGCCAGCATGATCGGATGTTCTTCGTTTTGAAAAATCGCTTTCGCTCTGCGTACCTTGAAGCCTGTTTTTTCCATAAATCTCTGTGCCACATATTCTTCCAAGTCTCTTCCCTGACGCATAGCTTCATTATCTTTTTCTTCAATTTCATCTGTGATCTTATCCTGATAGACCTGAAATGCTGATACATACGGATTTAACCCGCAAATCGCACCTGCATCTGTACCCGTAATCCCTGTCTTACGGTATTTCAGCCATTCCTTTTTTTCTAATCCATTTGTTCCAATCAGTCGTTTCATATTAAAGTTTCCTTTCCATTAAAATCATTTTTCAGCATTCAAATTCTTAAACTGCCTCGTAAAATCCATATCCTTCCAGCTCATCAAGTTCATGTTCAACATAATTGTCTAATTCATCGAACGAGGAATCTTTAATTCCAAGCCATTTCTCATACAGACCTTCCAGGATTCCGGTTCCCATATTGAGAAGATTTAAAAGAGCCACATCGCTAAGCTGTGTAGATTTTTCCAGCAGAATCTCATATAAAGATGAGAATGTCTCAATCTTGTATGCGTCTGCAATCAAATCTGTGGAACTCTCATTCAGCAGATTCTGTCTGTAATCTTTAAACTCTCCATAAATACGCTTAATAACTTCCTGTTTTAATTCTTCCTGAACTATTTGTTTCATTATGCCTGCCTCCTCTTACGAAAAAATATGGGAACTTCCTGTTTAATTCAGAAGTTCCCATTTTTGAAATCATGCTGCTTTTACAATCTGATATGCCCGGTCAATCATCGGGTTGCCGTCCATTGTTCTCATAAACAGATTTTCCTTATAATTTGCTGTACGTCTCAGTGGTTCATTATGCGTAGCAAAATCTGATACTGCATTAATAAAACGGTAAGCATTGTTTCCACCCACATCCTGTAAATCCGGTGCATCATAATATCTTGCTCTCAGATCATCACGCAGTTTCTTTACATTCTTTGCTGTTACCAGACTGGTAGTCTTTTCTAACGGAAGAAGCAGTTCAATATATTCTTTTACCTGTCTTTCGGATAATTTCTGGCGTTTCAGTTCTTCAAACTCTTTTCCGAGTTTACTCATATAATTCTCTGCCATAAATAAAGTTTCCTGCGCTTCATGGATTTTGCTTTTAATATTTCCGGTATGTACCATAGCCCAGGAACGCTTTGCTGTACTCAGTGCCAGATTCAATGTATTATTACACACTACACGAATCGGAGTCACTGCAACCCTCACTGCCGCACTTCCATCATGGCTGTTACTGAACACCAGATACGGAGAAATCTGTTCGCCTGAAATGATATATTCTTTCGGGAGTCTTGCCAGAAGCCAGACTTTCTTCCCCTCCTGTAAACTACCCGCAGTTTCATAACGGACACCTTTACCCAGAAGTGCATCTGTAAATGAAAATGCCTCTTCATTCTGTACGATTTTGTAACGTTCGGTCACAACACCCAGTACTTTGTTATCTGTATTTCTGACATTTGCACGATAGCCCTCAATCTTAATACCAGAGTCTGTATATACTTCTCTCTGATAAACTTTCCAGTCCAATCCTGCCAGTCTTAACGCATCCTTTGATTCCGGTGCTTCCTGTACCTGTACACCAAGTCCATGCCACGGTTTTGTTCTTGTATAAAACATAGATTCTACATTTGCTGCCATAACTACTTTCCTCCCCTTCGACTGATAATCTCATTCCAGATCACAACTACTGTTGATAAAACCGCCATAATAATTTTCTGCATTTTTCAAATTTTCCTTTCTTCCTTTTGCCCGTTACTTACACAGAAAAACATTTCCCTCTCCGCTTGCCAGACGGATGCAATGGTTCTTTCCATCATAATAATAAATTTCCTCTGTCAGCTTGTCTTTCGGGTTTCGATTCTGTTTTAACTCTTTCTTCAGTCTTTCTTTCATTTTACTGATTGATACCTCTGAATCTGCCGGTCGTACCAGAACCTCATTAACAGAAGTAAATGTCAGATACAGATTTTCTGTATGCAATGCTTCACAAAGTTTATCCCCAACTCCCGGATAGAATATCGCTACCGAACCATGGTCAAAAGATTCTGTGCTGATACATTTCTCAGGCATAATATCTGCCAATACCTCTTCCGCATCTTCACCCATAAAATCATCACCTTTATAATCTTTACCGATGGTAAGTGCTCTAAAGATACTGTAATATCGTGCCGGGAACATCTTTGCTGAATTTTTCAGTGCATCGCTGAAAACCTCTTCCATTCCCTTCTCCCAGACATCTAAAATTTCCTGAGATACTTTCAATCCGATCATGTTTTCTCCCTTTTCCATGAGATTCAGACTAATACCTAACGCTATATCTCCAACTGTCTTGTATGTGCTCTGTTCCAATGCCTCTTTGTTATTAATATTTTCCGGTACAATAAACAGTCGGGATTTTGCTTTGTCATAAGTAAGTACTTCAACCATTGCATTAAACAGACGTTTCCGGCTGTTCTCTCTGACATATGCTACCAGTTCCTTTGCTATCCTCTGGATTTTCTTTCCATCGCAGTATTCTTTATAAAATTCATCTGTCCCCAACGAATCACATCCTACATGCGTCGCTGATTCAATACAAATGATTTCTAATCGGTCTTCACCAGATTCGTTTTCTTCCTTTGGCACAAAGCGTACATTTTCTGCTTTCCATCCACTGATATTCAGGATGGCTTTTCTCAGTTCTTTCATAAAGATTTCGTAGTTTAACATTGTTTTTCCTCCTTGGATTGTGTGAAATTGAAAAGAGCTGAAACGTTTTTCACGTCTCAGCTCCAAGTAAATAAGTTACTATTATCTTTGCTTTTCCTCCTTCTGCAAAGATAATACATCAATCAAATAGTTCATTTTACGTTGTAAATATAAATTTTATGTTATGATGCGTAATCTCCATTTTTCCATTTTCCACTATAAACCTTATTTCCATCTTCATCATAGAGAGTTCCTTTTCCATGATATTTACCTTTTTTAAATTCTCCCTTATATTCTACGGTTCCATCTTCATAATATGTTGTCCCTTTTCCCGAAAAATCCCCATCTTTCATACCACCTTCATAAACTAATAAATCCTTATAGTATTCAACAACTTCACCGTTAGGATATCCTTTCTTAAATTCTCCACACACATATACGTCACCAATTACATCTAATCCAAATCCACTTTTTCTACTGTCTTTGAACTCACCGAAATAGTAATCCACGATTCCATCATACATTTCGCTATATTCTCCTAATTCCAATCCAATACCTTTAAACCTGCCTTTTTTTAACTCTCCAATATATTTCTTTTCTCCATCTTCCAAATATTCACAATTTTCAAAAGAATGCCATAATATTCCTATTCCATCTGGTTTGTTCTTTTTAAGAGGACCGGTATAATAATAGTCGAAATCATCATCATTTGTAATTGCATAATCGTATGAAGCAGTAAGATGATTTTTATTTTCGACATACCACAAATTGTCCATATCAATTTCTTTTTCAGCCTTTTTTTGTATGGCAGGAAATTTTTTTAATAACTTTTTCAGTTTTTTATCTTATACTCATCTGCAAATCTTGTCACTTCATCTATTACATCATCTGAATTTTGTGGAAGATTCACTTCAATAGCTGATTCGTCACTGTCTGAGTATTCTTCATCTTCTGAATATTCCCCAGTTTCTGAATATTCAGCAGCTTTATTCAAAAGAGATCCCTCTGCCACTGCAATAGTATTTTCACTACATATAATCAATCCCATTGTAATTGCCATTGTAATAAGCATACTTTTTCTCTTCATATTCCATGCTCCCTATATTTATGAATATCTAAATAGATTAACAATATGATTTCAAATCTTAATAATCATCTGTCATATCAAACATATCCTCATCTTCAAATTCTAATGAATTTATGTCATCATAATCTATATCATATTGTGTTCTATTCATTAATGTATATACACTGGCTACATATGCCCCAACTTGTACAATCCAAAAAATAAAACCAATTATACATAAAATCTTTGGCAAAAGCCCCATCTTCTGTTTCTCCGTATGATTTAATTCTGCATTTACTATTCCTAAATTGTATCTTTCAGCTATTGTATTTCTATTCTTTATGATTTTATACAAAGCCACTAATGGTCCTATGCCTACTAATAATGCACCTATTGTAGACCACAAAATAATCGTTTTTCCAGTTTCCTTGACTTCCGTTCCATATCCTGGAGCTGCCTCGTAAAGTCTCTGCGATTGTGTATAAATCCAGTAAAACCCATACATGCCCCCTGTAATAAAAGTTAAAAATATTAATCCCAAAAAACTTGGACTGTCTTTTCCATCTCCATCACACATAGCGTTAATATCTTCTATTAATCGCCACTGTGTATACATCATATATATTTGGCAAGTCAAAATTGATAAAATCAACACTTTCCAAAAATTAATCTTTTGTAATGGTTTTCTATCCCTTGCCTTTTTCTCCATTAATTTTTGCTCAATAAATTGTTTTTCCTTATCTACACGATAATTTAATTCATCTACAATACTGGAGGCTATATTATACTTTTGGCTGATTACTTTGATCTGATCCCGAATATTGCGGACATTATTGGCATCATTAATAATCATACTGCTATACAAAGAAATTATTTGAGCTTCTGCCCTTTTCAGTTCTTTCAACATTTCTTCATTATTCAATATGATTTTCTTTCCTTGGACAATCTTTGATTTTTCCATAGTTTCAGAATTAAACTCAACTTCAATATCCCAGAAAAAATATGTCTCTAATTTAGCTCCACAATGAGGACAAAATTTGTTCTGTTCATTTACTTCTTCGCCACATTTTTGACATTTCATTTTCTCTTCCCCTCTCACATCTTACGTTTATAACCCAGCCGAGCATATTTTCAACTGTACACGCTAAAATTATAAAAGAACAGCTATTCAAAAACTTATTATTTTTGAATAGCAGCTACTTTTTTACAATAAGCCTAATGCATTTCCAACAAGACCTACGATAAGTCCTCCCGCAACAATACACCAAAACCATTCTGTAAATACACTTCTAAATCCAAAGTGTATTACAGTAACACAACTGGCATATATCTTATGGACAATTACACCCATAACCAGTACCAAAATTGCTAATACTATTGACATTATTACTCCTCCTTCTTGCCATCTATAATTTTATCTCTTTGATGGTATCGTATTTTATTTTAATTATACGCTTTTTTAGTTTTGTTTTCAACGCTGTTATAGTTTATTTTTATCCTTTTATTATTGGTACAATAATTGAAAAGGAGAGACGATCATTATGAAAAATTTGAAAGACTTACGCCTATCCAAAAAATTAAGCCAACAACAGTTAGCTTTACGTTTAGACCTTTCTCAGCAAACGATATACAAATACGAAAATGGAATCACAGAACCAGATATCGCAACTCTAATCAAACTTGCTGACTATTTCAACACTTCTGTTGATTATTTGATTGGTAATACAAACAATCCGCAAAAACCAGGTATTTATTCTGAAACTAAACTTACAGAAACTGAGCTTCAACATCTACGCATATACCGAAATATGCCTGATACCGTACAAAAATTATTGGACTCTTTTCTGATAGAAATTTCTAAAGACACTGTTTAATTTTATTTCCAAAATGGGATATAAAAGAATTACTTACAATTCATATTTCTCTGTATTGTATTCAATTTTTCTGTTATCATACTATGATAATATCATTGTATTTAATTCATCGTTATCAACCTTGGTTTTTATCTACCAATATACAACTTATCTCTTTTCTCTTCATCTACTGTCAGTATATATTACATTAATGCCACAGAAATATTTTTCTTTATCAAATTCATATTTTATTTACATCACTTTATGTTATACTAAAAGAAAATGCAGAGAGGAAAATTTTCATGGCTAAAATCACATCCGATATGGCAATTTGTGCTTATAAAATTGCAAATGATGTCTTTAACAATAAACTTTCTCGTACAGAAGGAAAAGCAGAAATAGCTCTTTTATCTGGCATGGGTGTCGGATCTGCTAGAGATTAAATCACCGTGTTTCTTTCAATGATGGATGGGCAATGCTACAAAAGAACCATTAATTTATTCGCAACAGAATACTATTTAGAACACATAGGTATAGATTATGGCAAAGAAGCGCAACAAAAAGCTGCAAAAGCTGTATCTGAGCATGTTCAATACTATAAAACTAAGCATGGATATCTGGCTCAGACTGATACCTTAGCAAAAAAATATATGTAATTTTTATTACAGTACTTCTATACCGTATATTTGTCAATTGTTGCTGTTTTCTCAGTTTGTCACTAATCAGATTGGCTCCCATGTCACAGATCTGCTAAGTTTTGTGTCATTGGCATTTTTGTGCAATCCGGCAGATTTCCTGCCGGATTATCTGTTTCATTTACAATGTTACATATGAGCTGAGTGCTTCAAGTGCTTTTACAATACATTGCAGTGTAATAAAAAACAGGGGCTATCGGTAAATAAGGTTTTTTAAAGCTACCAAATGCATAAGAATGCAAAAGAAAAGACCAGTGCATCACCCTTCCGCTGTGGCAGAAGTATGATACAATGGTCCATGATTTCTTTTTTCATATTTCATTAAAGGATTTGCTTGAGGGGAACTATTAAGGTTCCCCTTTATTTCATGTCTTCACTATTTTCCAGCAGCTTTTTTAAATATCCGTTTTTCTTCATTAATTCTTCAAACGTTCCCATCTCAGCCACTTTTCCATGATCCATGCAGATAATCCGATCTGCGGACTTAATCGTAGACAATCTGTGTGCAATCATCACGACCGTACAGTTTTGGGCACTTTGCTCTATGGATTCCTGGATCTTTCTTTCATTTTCCGTGTCAAGATTCGATACTGCCTCATCAAAGACCAGAATTGGAGAACCCTTTAGAAATGCCCGCGCTATCGCGATCCTCTGTCTCTGACCACCGGATAGTTTCACTCCGCCTTCTCCTGCAATCGTCTGATAACCATCCGGAAGTTCTGTGATAAATTCATGGGCAAATGCTTTCCTTGCTGCCTCCATTACTTCTTCATCCGTTGCACTGCTTCTTCCGAGACGAATATTTTCCAAAATCGGTATCTGAAATAAATACACATCCTGTAATACCGTGGCATACATTTCATTCAGGCTCCTTAAAGATATGTCTCGTATATCCTTTCCTCCAATACGAATACATCCTTTTTCAGTATCCCAGTTTCGAAGCAGCAGCTGGATACAGGTTGTTTTTCCTGCACCGGATGCCCCTGCAATGGCTACATGTTCTCCCGGTTGAATCCGAAATGAAATATCTTCCACAGCAGCCTCCAGATCCTCTCTGTATCGAAAACTTACATTTTCAAAACATATTTCCGGTGTCAGATCCTTTGTATTGATGTCATTTCCAGAATCCTGTACCAGCGGTTTTGCTTCCAGCACCCGATAAATCCGGTCTGCTGCTGCAAAAATCAACCCAAAGTTTCTTGCTGTATTGCAGATCTCAATGACAGGTCCCAGAATCATTGCAGACAGTACCACAATAATTGTATACATGGAGGCTGCCATTCCATCTTTTCCTACATACCATGCCGCGATCAGCGCCGCCACAAGGCCAGATACTCCAAGCACCATTTGAAGCAACATTCCTTCTGTACCCAATCGTTTGCTGTATGAAAACTGTTTTTTATACATACGTTCCAGGTATGCTCTATTCTTTTCCTCGTATCCTGTTCGATAGTTCAGAGTCAATATTTCTTTTAACCCCTGCACACCTTCCAACGTTACCGCATTGGCATCTGCCAGAGCTTCACGGACTTCTCTGCCCTGTTCATCTGCTTTCTTTTTCATCCATATCGGTATGATAACCGCTGCCACTGCAAAAAGAAGCATTACCAGATCCAGAATCGGAAGTATCTGCCATAAAATAATCATTAAAATAACAGGTGTAATAACTGCAACCAGAACGCTGCCAAAAGTATGGGCAAAGAACCATTCCATGATCTCCACATCCCCCATTAATGTGGATGCAAGCTGTCCTGAGCGCATATTCAGCAAAATTGCCGGTGACACTCTTTCTATAGAATCAAACAACTGTATTCGAAAATCAGCAAGTACTTTAAATGCCACATCGTGACAAATCCACATTTCCAACGCGTAAAACACAATCCGGATGATAATTGCTGCTATCGTAGCCGCAATCACATAATTCAGTTCCTGCATCAGTTTTCCATCAATTGCCAGACCCACTGTCCATGCCCCAAGCACAGATGCAGCCACAATCGATAACTGATTTCCCACACCTGCCGCAATTGCCGCTACCATACGCAGACGATATTTTTTCAGCCTCTTCGAGAGCCGTATGACATTTTTCAGTCTTGTAAATTTCTGTTCTTCTTTATTCATAACTTTGTGCCCTCACCAGATTCTGATAAATTTGATCTTTCTGCAGTAATTCCTCATGCGTTCCACATCCCTCTACGTGTCCATTTTGCATAACGTATATCTTATCTGCATCTTCGATTGTCGTCATACGATGCGCAATCACCAAAGTTGTGCGATCCTTCATCGCTTCTTTCAGCGCATTCTGTATTTCCTGTTCATTTTTGCAATCCACACTGGAAGTTGCCTCGTCCAGAATCAGAATTGGCGCATTCTTTAAGATTGCTCTGGCAATGGCAATCCTTTGTCTTTCTCCTCCGGAAAGAGTAGCTCCACGTTCTCCCACCAATGTATCATACCCATTTGGAAGATTTACAATAAATTCATGGGCATTCGCTGCCATAGCCGCCTGCATGATCTCCGCATCTGATGCCTCTGGTCTGGCCATCCGGATATTATCCTTTACCGTACCATAAAACAGAAAACTATCCTGAAATACTACCGAAATCTGGCTTCTCAGATAATCCGGTTCGAAGCTTTCCAACGTTTTCCCATCAATCTGAATCCTGTTTTTTTCTGTTTCATAAAATCCCAGCAGTAAATTTACAATTGTGGATTTTCCGGATCCTGACTTTCCTGCAATTGCAGTAACCTTACCAGACTTAAACACCATATCCACATTTTTTAAGACATCTGCCCCATCCTTTTCATACTGAAATGACAGATTTTGCAATACAATCTCCGGCTTCTTGCCTATCCCTGTATTCTGCAAATTCTCTTTTGGTTTTTCCGAAACCGGATAGTCCAAAACATACAATAATTCCTCAGCAACGGATAATCCTGTATAACTGTTATGCCAGTAAATACTTAAATCATTCATCGGTCGCAGGCATTCACCTGCCAGAAACAGAACCTGTATCAGTACTGCATAAGGAATCTTTCCCTGTGCCACATGAATGGCAGACAACAGGATGCTGATACTGGTTCCTGCCGTAATACAGATCGTAATTAACATAGAATCTGAAAGTGATATTCCCAGATTTCTCATGGATTCTGCCGCAAATCCAATGACCTGGGTTTTAAGCCTTTTTCCCTCTTTCTTGCTAACTCCCAGCGATTTCAAGGTACTCATCCCCTGCATATCATCGATGTACTGTGCATTTAACTGTGCATATTCTTTCCAGTAAAGTACCATGACATCTGATACTGCCGGCATAAATATATGCGGTACTATGACCGTCACCGCCGACATAAAAAGGAGCAGAAGTCCTACCGTCCGATCCAGTCGGCACATAAAAGTGGTAATAAATATTGTGGTAAAAACAACCACCGCAATCTGTGGTATATACTGAGTCAAAAAAGCTTCTAGCGATTCCACGCCATCTGTAATCAATGACTGGAGATTGCCTGTTCTCTGGTCATTCTTAAAGGATGGACCAAGAACCATAATCTTATCCAGAATCTGGCTGCGGATCTCATTCTTCACTTTCGCCGCATATTTTTTCAGAAAATACTCCTGATACTTTATCAACCCTGCTCGGATAAAAAAAGAAAGAAATTCTGCCAGAAAACACATTAGAATTTCTTTCACATTTCTTATCTCGCATACTGCTATAACCATTTTTGCAAGAAACCAGGTCTGAGAAAACTGGGCACCCACTATGCCCAGTCCCAATAAAATTCGGATTGCAGTTTCTTTCTTTGCATATTTCAAAAAATATACTAATCGAAAAAACTGGTTCATCTTACTTTTCTCCGCCTACCAAAAACTGAGGTGTCAGTTTATTCAGCTCTCGGTCCATAGATGTTCTGGTAATCTCACTGATATCCGTCAGTGCAAACACTTTGGAAAATCCAATTTCTATCATATAATCCAGATCCCATGCCGGACGCTTTTTGTCACTCATAAACAGTTTGCTGCTAAGTTCTTTCCCTGTTTCCACATCTTCATGAGCATGAATGCCTCTCCCATATTTTTTCCACATGGCAGCATCATGTGCTTCATAAATCTTTTTCTTTTCTTCATCGTAAAGATGCTGATACCAGCAGGCATCCGATACCAGAAGACGTCCACCTTTTTTCAGCACACGCAGCCACTCCTTGTAAGCCTTCTGTGGATCGTCCAGCGTCCATGTGATATTTCTGCAGATAACCATATCAAATGTCTCATCCGGGAAATTCAGATTGTGGCAGTCCATAGTCATCAGATCTGCAGATAAACCTGCTACCTTTACATTTTCCTTTGCTTCATGGATCATATTTTCAGTAATATCGATCCCTGTCACATGATGTCCTTCTTTTCCCAGCATAATTTCAAAAAATCCCGGTCCGCAGCCTACATCCAGTACTTCCAGATGTTCTTTTTCCGGCGCATACTCCAGAATCAGATTTTTCCAGTTTTCTGCTGTTTCACTTTTCAATTCTGCCTTGATCCCTTCGCTGTAAATGCCAGCTTCTCCTTCCCAGTACTCTTTGATCTTATCGTTTTGCATGTCACTTCTCCTTCTTTGTGGCTATTACAATAAATTTTTTTCCCTGATATCCGTATTTCCAGAAATCCATCGTCCATGGTCTGTTTAGCCAGCGGTTCTCTCTGATCTGGATCCTGGCAAAACGTACCTTTTTTAATATCTGAAAGTCCGCTTCCGGACGCTTCTGCGATGTAAATGGCAGCTTTTCATAAATTCCGCTGTTTTCCTTCACATCAGATCCATATATTTTTCTTTCTGTAACATAAATAAGAAAATCAGCAATTTTCATATGGATCTTATTTTTTAATGTGGGTTCGATGGTACGATAGTCCCCATCAAAATAAATAATCCTTCCGCCTGGTTTTAATACAGTCTTCCAGCGTCTGAAAGCTTTTTCCGGATCATATAATGTCCACACCGCATCTCTGGAAAGTATCACATCATAGCTTTGTTCCTGTTCCAATGGCAAAGTTACACCATCTTCCTCACAGATTTCCACCTGTTGATGATACTGTCGCATATTCCTTCTGGCTTTTTCTACCATTCCTGATGAACCATCAATTGCTTTTACATCATGTCCCAGACGCGCTGCTATAATGCTCATAAAACCTGGGCCGCAGCCCACTTCTAAAATACGAAGGGGCTCAGGTCCAAGCAGTCTTTTCAATTCTTTTGTCCAGTGAGATACCGTTCTTTTGTTACTCAATTGTTTTTGGATCATATCATCATAATCACCGGAATCTTCTGTCCATTTATTCTCGATTTTTTCAAACATTTTTTTACTCCACTACGTCCAGTGTTGCCCAGTTAATGCCCTCATAGGCAGTCGGTGCAAGCTCTACATTGGTCAGTCTTGTATTGTTATAGATATAATCACGGTTCGGATAATACAGCGGCACTGTTACTGCCTGATCATTGATACGTGTAAGGATCTTGTCGTATAATTCCGTACGTTTTTCTTCATCCTGTGTTTTTAATACTTCTCCGAGATCTTTGTTCAGCTCCTCATCGTACCAGTTTACTGCCTTTGCTCCATCTTCAGCATAGAACATTGATTTCAAGAATCCATGAGGCATCCAGGAATCTTCATAGCTACGGTAAATGCACAGATCGTAATCTCTTGTGGTCCAGATAGAATCATAGTAAGCTGCGGATTCTTCTTCTACCAGTTCAATTCCCACGCCGATCTTTTCATATTCAGATTTCAGGAATTCACAAAGAGATTTCCATGAAGCATATTCTTCAGTCTGGAATACCAGTCTGAGGCTCAGTGGTTCTCCGTCTTTTTCCACAATACCATCTCCATCTGTATCCTCATATCCTGCTTCCTTTAACAGTTCCTTTGCTTTATCCGGATCATATGGATAACCCTTGCTGTTTTCTTCTGTTACATAAGGAACTGTCGGAGACATAAGTCCGGTTGCCGGATTGCCGTAACCATCCAGTAGATCATTTACAATGCTTTCTTTATTTATTGCATAATTCAGTGCCTGACGTACGTTTACATCCTGAAGCGCCGGTGTATCATAATTTTCGATCAGATAGTAGGAAAGTGTGGAAATCTGCTGTTCTGTCGATAAATTTTTATCAGCCTGGATAATACTGAAGCTTTCGGATGGAATATCCTGAAGATTCAGATCTGCCTCTCCACTCTGAAGTGCCATCACTCTGGCATCACCGTCTACCACCTGTTTCAAAACTACTTTATCAATATTTGGTTTCTCACCGTAATAATTAGGATTTGGTACCAGAACAACCTCCTGACCGCTTTCATAACTGTCGATCATCCACATTCCGGTACCCACTTCCTGACAAAATTCTCCGTCTTCATCCAGTGCACTTTCACAAGTGAAACGGAATGGTCTTGGATAGCTGAATTCGGTCAGCAGTGTATAGCATGGTTCTGCGAACTTAAATTCTACAGTATAATCATCTACCTTTGTAACATTTTCCAGTTTGGCTGAAAAGTTACCGGTCACATCCTGTTCCACCCATCTGTTATAATTCCACATCACATTGTCTGCATTAAACACTGTACCGTCTGAGAATTTCACATCTTTTCTTAAATGAAACGTATAGGTTGTGCCATCTTTGCTGATATCCCAGGATTCTGCCAATGCCGGTTTAATTTCTCCATTTTCTCCATAACGCACCAGTGGATCATAGATCATTTCATAAAGACGAAAGTCCGGACCACTCTTTATAGGGTCACAAAGTTCAGGAGTCAGATCAATGGATGTCATTGCCGTAACTACTTTTTCCTCTTTTGCCTGTACATTGACACCTGTCAGTAAAGTTGCCGCCACCATGCTCAATGCTATCAGTTTTGCTACACGTCTTTTCTTCATTTCTTATTCTCCTTTGTTTGTTTTATATTTTACAGCATATGACATGCCGCAAAGTGTCCTGTTTCAATTTCTGTCAATTCCGGTATATGCTCTCTGCATATATTTGTACATGTTTTACATCGGTTCTGATATGGGCAGCCCTGTTCCGGAATGGTATCTGAAAATATTTTCTTTTCCTGCGATCCGATTCTTCGCATTTTCGGTTCTTTTACCGGAATAGAATCAAATAGATCTTTTGTATAAGGATGTACGGCAGTCTCCTTTAAGCTGTCCGTATGATCGATAAACTCGACCACGCGTCCCTGATACATAATAGCCACCTCTTTGCAGAGATATGGAACATTGGACAGATCGTGAGTGATCAGCAAATAGGTCATCTCATATTTTTCCTGCAGCTCATTTAACAGATGTAGGATCTGCTTTCGTATGGAATAATCCAGACTGGATACCGGTTCATCACAGATTACAAGTTCCGGTCTTAATACCAATGCTCTCGCAATATTAGCTCTCTGACACTGACCTCCTGAAATCTGTCCAACATAACGGTTGCGAATATCCGGATCAAGACCCGTCTGGATCAAAGCCTCCTTTACTCGCTCTTCATACTCACCCTCTTGCAGTTTTTCATGTAGTTTCAAAATTTCCAGAATATTTTCTCCAATGGTATAACCGGGATCAAATACCCCGCTGCTGCTTTGAAAGACCATCTGAAGATTCTTGCGATATGGACGAAACTGCTTTTCAGACAAATCCTGCATTTCCTGTCCCTGAAACCAGAATTTTCCATCTGTAGGTTTCTCCAGGCCGGCGATCAGCTTTCCGAATGTAGTTTTACCACTTCCACTTTCACCGATCAGGGCCATGGATGATCCTGCATGGATTTCCAGACTTACATCATCCACTGCCTTCACAATTTTTTTCTTGCCATAATATTTTTTTAAATGTTCTGTCTTTAGTAACGTACTCATACTTTTCCCCTATAAAACTGCATCCAACAGTTTTTTTGTATATGAATGCTGCGGATGATAAAAGATTTCTTCAACTGTTCCGTTTTCCACTATTTCGCCGTCTTTCATGATCGAAACATCATCTGCGATCTCTGCCACCACACCCAGATCATGCGTAATAAATAACACGCCCAGATTTTCTTTCCTGGATAGCTGATAAATTTCTTCCAAAATCTGCTTCTGCACTGTTACATCCAATGCCGTCGTTGGCTCATCTGCGATCAGATAATCCGGTTTCATGGACATAGCAATGGCAATCATAACTCGTTGACACATACCACCTGATAATTCGTAGGGTTTTTTCTTCATCAGTTCTTCCGGATCACGCAGATTCATCATCCGCAGACTTTCCAACGCAATTTCTCTTGCCTGTTTTTTACTCATTCTGCGATGTTTTCTCAGACCCTCCAGAAGCAATTGTTCAACTGTAAAAAGCGGATCAAGAGCAGCGATCGGATCCTGGAAGATCATTCCGATCCTGTCTCCGTATAACTGTCGTTTTTCTTTTCCTGATAACTTCAGAAGACTCTTTTCGTTCAGTGTCACATCTCCGGATATCACCTTTCCATTTCCTGCAAGCAGATTCATGATCGTCAAAGAGGTAACTGACTTGCCGCTTCCGCTTTCTCCCACCAGAGCATGGATCCTTCCGCGCTTTACTTCCAGGCTGACATCTTTTACTGCATGAACCATTCCGTGAGAGGTCTGAAACTCCACATGTAATCTTTTTACCTTTAAAACATCATTTTTTGGCTGTTCCATTCTGTATTCCCTCCCCCAGATAATTAAATGCCAGAACAATGATCATGATCAGTATGCCCGGATAAAACATCAGTCTTGGATAAGTCTGAATATAACTTTTACTGTCACTAAGCATGATCCCCCATTCCGGTGTCGGTGCCTGCACACCAAGGCCGATAAAGGAAAAGCCGGCAATTGACAGAATGATCGAACCGATTTCCATTGTTGCCAGTGCGATCACAGATGGCAGGATATTTCTCAATACATGCCTGAATATGATCCTTGCGTGGCCGCAGCCGCCGGCTTTTAGTGCGGTCATATAATTTTTATTTTTTTCCTGAAGTGTCAATGCACGGGCAAGCCTTGCATATTCTGCCCAGGATACAACCGATAAGGACAGAATCAGATGAGCACCGCTGGCTCCCATGCTTCCTGCAATGGCAAGTGCCACAATAAAAACTGGCATAGCCATAAATACATCAATGATCCTCATAATTATGGAGTCAATTTTTCCACCTACATATCCGGAAAACAATCCAATCGGCACACCAACACATACGGTTATCAAAAGCACTGCAAAACTGTAACTCAGCGAATACCTGCTGCCCCAGAGAAGTCTTGACAAAATACATCGTCCCAGCTGATCAGTACCTAAAGGATATGCCGCAGACGGATTCTTTAATTTAATTGAGACATCCACAAGCAACGGATCATGCGGTGCCAGTACAGGTGCAAAGATAGCTGCCACAGCAAAAATTATTACCACTATCAATCCTATTTTTGTTTTTGGTGACTGAAATACCTGTTTCCAATACAGATTCTGAATCATACTCTTTTCTGTTCTTTGCTCTCTTCTGCTTCCCATTCTATGACTTCTCCTTTACTTTAATTGAATTCGCCGGTCAATCACAGAATAGGCGATATCCACAAGAAAATTTAATACTACAATGCCAACAGCCAGAATAAAGATAAAACACTGCAGCACCGGAGTATCTTTTGAGATCACGGATTTCAATGCAAGATTTCCGATTCCCTGGATTGAAAAAATGCTTTCTATCACAGCTGAACCACAGAAAAAGCCAATCACAATTGATACCAAACGTGTCATCACAGGGATCAGAATATTTTTCAAACCATGACGTAAAATTACATTTACAGATGACAGTCCCTTGGCTCTGCTGGCACGTATATAATCCTGCTTCAATACTTGTATCATATTTGTACGGATCAATCTTGTCATAATTCCTAAAAAACTGATATCCATGGCAAATGCTGCAAGAATTGGGATTCCTCCGGCATCTCCTCCGATTACAGAAATTATTTTAAATTTTACTCCAAATATATAAAGCAACATCAGACCAATCCAGAAAGATGGCATGGATACACTAAGAGACGATAAAATGCGAATGATTTTATCAGGAAACCTGTTTTCATAAATTGCTGACAGAATTCCAAGAGGAACCGATACAATCAGCAACAATAAAAATGAAGTAACTGCCAGTTTAAATGTCTGCGGAAAATATTTTTTTAATTCCTCAAGAGCCGGTTTTCTAGTAGAATATGATTTTCCAAAATCACCATGAAGTGCCTGATTTAACCATTTCCCGTATTGTACCAGCATCGGCTGATCCAGCCCTTCCTCATGCCGTACTTCTTCCACCTGCTCCGGTGACGGATGTTCATATTTTTTCTCCGCCAGAACTCTGGCTGCATCTCCTGCCGATGCAAAACTCAGCATAAAAATAATAAATGTAACTGCCAAAACTACCGGAATCATAAATACAAAACGCTTTGCAATTACTTTTCCCATCTTCCTTCCTCCTCATTTTCATCCTTTTATTGTGTTTAAAATAAAAAAAACTGATATGATTCAACATCATATCAGCAAAAAATAAACCTCTACCTCAGGCAGAACTTATTATTTTTTCTGTATCCCATCCGAATCAGAATTATTCTATCAAAAAGGCAAGTCTCCTGACTCCAGTTCATCCTACTTACCATCTTCCCGGATTTCTCCAGTGATATCTTGGTTTTCGTCCCTGTTACAGTAGCGGTGGCTGTTCTGGCATTTCACCAGATTCCTTATTAAGTACTTTGTACACCTTTATGACTATTCAGTTTTTTAGTTTCTGGTCTTTATCTTCCCTGCACCATCTGTTATAATGACTGTCAGTACATCATAATGGAGGCATGCTATGAAACAAACATTACAATCTATCTTAACTGCATCTGATGCTGCGCTTTTTCCTGATATTTCCAAAAGCTGCAGCCAGAATTCTGTTCTCTGTATCACAGAATCTGACGTTTTTCGCTGCAATGAAGAAATCGCAGTATTTTTGCAGGATCCTGATTTTCAAAATCGTCTGTGTAAGCAGGATTTTGTGGATATTCTGTTTGTTCTTAAAGGGAACTGTACCTGTAAATTTTATAAAACAGATCTTACAATCGCACCGGAATCTGTCTTTCTATCCAGACATTCCTTTTGTATGATTCCGCATCAGGTGATTCATTCTTTTTCTCCTGATCATGGCTGCCAGATCTTGCATATTTTTTTCAAACTGGATTCTCTGAGAAGTCACTATTCCGATCTGATCTCGGCGAATAATACTCTTCTTCTTTTTTTTTCCAATATGCTGTATCAATCACATTACTGGAATTATCTTTATTTTTCAGTCTCCTACACAGATAAGTTGGATACTCTGCTGGCTGAAATGTACGAAGAATTCTATCGTAAACAGATTTATCATCAAAATATGCTTTATTATTCATCCGGTACGCTTTTTACCCTTATGGAGCGGCAGTTATTCAGCCAGATCTCTGTTTCGCCTTCCAATCCACTTCGACTGGTGCGTTATGATCAGATTTATTCCTATATCTGTGATAATTATCCAATGACCTCCGCCAGAAAAATTGCAGAGCATTTTCATATCAGTCAATCTTATCTCTGCAAACTGTTTCACGAAAACGGTACCACTGTTACCACCGTCATTCAAGAAATCCGGCTTCAGCAAACCCGAAGTCTTCTGGAGCAAAGCGACCTTTCTATTCAGAATATCGCAGAGCTGGTGGGCTATCACGATCTGACATATTTTATCAAATTGTTCAAACGCAACTTTTCGATTACTCCTTATCAGTATCGAAAAAAATACCAATCTGCAAAAAATCTTTCGCAGTCGACAGAATCATAGTACCATATCTTCATTTTTATGAAAATGGTTTATTTTTTATAAAAATAGTGTTTTTTTACACTAAAAGAAAGATCCCATGCCAATATCCAGAGCGAACGCGGGATCCTGAAACGCCAGACACGTTCCATTCAGACGGAAAGACATTTTGGAGATATCAAGAAAAATGAGAACCTCCGGCGTTTTAATTACCGCTCGTCAGATAAGGTATATAAAGAATTCATGCTGTATGCCATTGGCAGAAATATAAATAAATACCATCGTTTTTTATACGAAAAACTGAGAAAATTTGATGGGAAAACTGCCTATAAAAAATGCAGCTACAAAAAAACAAACGAGGATTTTTGCGGCCAAAAATAGAAAGTATTTATCAAAATAAGAATATCCTGAACAAGTTGCAGAACCAGAAAGCCCTGTAACTGTCAGGATATTTTTATTTGGTGCTGTCAGTTCTAAAAAATGTTATTTACCGACAGACCCTTATCAAAATATATTTATTCTTTACTCGATTGTAACACATATCTGCTTAAATCTTCTTTTTTTATTCTCCATCTTCCTCTGACTTTGAATGCTTTTAATTCATTTCTTTTAATCATTTCAAGTATAGTTGTCCTGCCAATCTGTAATAGTTCTTGTGACTGCTTTAATGTAAGCACTTCTGGTAGTGTTTCAAACATAGCATCGCCTCCCATAGTATTCTTATTTGATTGTTTGTCGTCAAATATGTATTTTAAAAACTATTTCTGTATAACAGTAACGTAATACGATATATATTCATCAACGGTATACATTTCGTATATATAAGGGGAACAAATACCATTTATTTTTGAAGAAAAAATCTCGCATCGCAAAAAATCTCATCGAGAAAACAAATTTGCAAAATCAAACATGCGAGTAAAAATATCTCTAACGGAGGACACGAAAAATGACTACAATTATTCCAAAGCATCTAAACAAGTCACTGTCTGTACATACGTTTACTTATTTTTATAAATGTAGCGACAAAACCTATTATGGACTTTTTCAATATCTGGCAGAAAAACCAGATTGTAATTTTAAGAAACACAGAAAGAAAAAATGTACTAAGTACGTTACCCGTTCTTTCCACTCACTCGGATTTAATCGTATCGAATTTGTAGATTGTATGATTCCAAACCAAGACTACCATGTATATAAAATCAAGTTCACTGTTAATCCACGCATCCTGATCGGCGAAACCAAGAATCTACGTACCCGTATCATCGACAAAGATTATTTGACACAGCTTCCAGATATTCTGGATAACGCTATATGTGAGATAACCGGACCTTTCAAAAACCAGCTAGTACATGGCAAATTTCAGCGAATCGACTATTGCTTAAATTTCTGGCTGAACTCGCAGGAAACCGCAGAAGAATATATACGTTTATTAAAAAAAGCTCTTATTCCTTATCCATTCGAATTAAAAAAAATACTGAACAGTACACAACACCGATATGTTCCAGAATCCCACGCCATAACACTTACCTGCAAAAGCTATGAATTATCTCTATATTTAAAATTACCCCAGTTAATTGAGGAAATTAATAATCTTGAGAATGACACTATTCCACCTGAGTATGCCCCCGAATTGGCAAATGCACGCGGGCAATTACGTATAGAATTGCGCGAATACAGGTGTCAGCTACGAAATAATAAAAAGAAACTGCATTGCGGTAGTGATGAATCGCATCTTTTAAATGGCTTAAACACTCTTCCATTCACCACCCTTTGTCAACGATTAAAATCAATGTATGGAACCGGTGACTTCTATTTATAAGAGGATGCGAAAGACATTATTAACCAAAGCGGCTACGGAAAAAAGATAAAAAAAGAACTGTTGGGAATACTAAAAGTTGTGAATACCAAAAAAAGAGGACTTGATACCGCCGCAAATGGATTTGAATATAATTATCTTAAAAGTCATATGCGTTATTTTAATGAACTTGACTTGTGCCCAATCACTATTTCCAAAAAGAGTTATAAACGTTGTGGCGAAGATTTCTTTCCAAATCCCTTAAAATACATCACCAGTGATAATAATGAACTATTGCTGGATTCCGACATCTAAATAATCAAAAAAGAGATAGGCAAACCAAATACGCCTAATTCAGCTTGCCTATCTCTTTCCTATTCATATCTTTCTTTCAACTTGAGATACATCTTATACAATTCTTCATCATTGATATTGTTATCAGTATCTTTTTTGTATTCATCAAGTACCGCCTGTGAAGGTGTGGTAACACTACTGAGAGCATCTTCTGTTGCGTGTGTATATACATTTTCAACGCTTATTGCCTTATGTCCCATCATAAGAGCCGTATTAACTACATTTGCGTTTTTAGCAGTATTCGCCATTGTATCTGCTGTATGTCTGAGCGAATGAAGACACAATCCTCTCCTTTGTCCTTTTGAGGTAAGGTGCACATCTCTATCTATTTCCAATTTATCGCATAGAGTTTTAAAACATACTTCCATAGAATCATTGGAACGTCTTTTACCACTTTTAAACACAGGATACAATAGATTATCCGGGTTATTTTTACATTTAAGTCTGGTCTGCTCCATCATATACAATACGCATTCCTTACATAGATCAGACATCATAACAAATCGAGCTTCACCATTTTTCGGAATTTTCGTATAATATTCTACGCCGTTATCCTTGTTATTATCTTTAAAACGAAGAGATTGCGTTTCTACAATATGGATTTTATTATTCTCAAGGTCAATGTTATCATTCCGCAATGCCGCAAATTCTCCAGCTCTCAGTCCAGTTTCCAAAAGGAATAAAATAACAACCGGGTATTGCCCCATATTGTTTTTGTAAGCATAATAGAACTTTTCGATATCCTGTGGTGAAAATATTTTTTTCCGGTTCTTAATATCATCTTCTCTTTTCTTGTCGTATTCATCGGAAATTTCTTTCTTGATTCTTGCCTGTGCAGCATAATTTTCTTTAAGCAGGCTACGATCCATAAGCCATTTACAGCATCGTCTACATAACTGTATTGGCAGTGAACATGTCTTTCTACTTTTAAGTGCTAATATAGAATCAAAATATTTTTCGAATTCTACAGCACTCAGCATATGTAACTGATATCTGGCTATAGGAAAGCTAAAGAAATTTCGCTTCATGTTACTGATATATGAATGATATCCACTGCCAGTTAAAAAAGGGTTCGCTTCGTTCTCAATATATTCATTCATATATTCTCCGAACGTTTTTGCTTTATTTATCTTAGTATCTCGTCCGCGCTCAATCTCTTTTTCCCATGCAGCCAAATCCATTTTCGCTTTTTCACGTGCTGCGGATTCAGTATCGCAAATTCTTTTAATCCTTTTTGGCTTTCCAGTCTTCGGATTCATATACTTACTCTGCACAATACATTCATATTTGCCACTCGACAATCTTCGTGTGGTTCCTTCGCCATTTTCTCTTTTACCATCATTACCCTTAGCCATCCTAATTCCTCCCTGTGACTATTATCACTTTTTTTAATCAAGGTGATTTTGTGTCCGAAATGTGATAGTAAAAAGTGATATTAGCGATATTATAAAACGCCCCTAAATACAGTTCAATTAGTAAAAACTACCAATTTTCATTGCATTTAGGGGCGTTATATTATTTCTCGTTTGGACACATTAGCTAAATCTAGCTATTTATTTATAATTTACGATCTTTCCGAAATCAGCTTTCAGAGAAGCACCACCTACAAGGCCGCCATCGATATCGTTCTGAACGAATAAGTCAGATGCTGTTGCAGGATTTACAGATCCGCCATACTGGATACGGATTGCTTCTGCTGTTGCTTCATCATAGATTTCAGCGATGCATGCACGAATACCTGCGCATACTTCCTGAGCCTGCTCAGTTGTAGCTGTTTTACCTGTTCCGATTGCCCAGATTGGCTCGTAAGCGATAACTGCTGTCTTAGCCTGATCTGCTGTAACACCCTGGAATCCAACTTTAACCTGCTGACGGATGAAATCCATTGTCACGCCCTGTTCTCTCTGAGTAAGAGTTTCGCCACAGCACATGATAGGTGTAATTCCATGTTCGAAAGCTTTGAGAACTTTCTTGTTAACATCTTCGTTTGTTTCTCCGAAGTATTCTCTTCTTTCGGAATGTCCAAGAACAACATATTTAACTCCGGCATCTACGAGCATTGCAGGGGAGATTTCTCCTGTGTATGCACCTTTCTCTTCAAAGTACATGTTCTCAGCACCAACCTGGATGTTTGTTCCCTTAGCAGCTTCTACAACCGGGATGATATCGATTGCAGGTACGCAGAATACTACGTCCACTTCATCGTTAACTACTAATGGTTTTAATGTTTCTACTAATTTAACGGCTTCGCTTGGTGTCATGTTCATTTTCCAGTTACCAGCGATAATTTTCTTTCTTGCCATGATGATTTATCTCCTTAGTATCCCTGTGGGATGTTATTATATTCTTATTTATCGTTTGCTGCTGCAACGCCCGGGAGTTCTTTTCCTTCCAGGAATTCAAGAGATGCACCGCCACCTGTGGAGATGTGTGTCATCTTGTCGCCATAACCAAGGATGTTAACTGCAGCTGCAGAATCACCACCACCGATAATAGTTGTGGCATCTGTTTCAGCAAGTGCTTTTGCAACAGCTTCTGTACCATGAGCGAAGTTTGGCATTTCGAAGCAGCCCATCGGTCCGTTCCATACAACTGTCTTAGCATCTTTTACAGCATCAGCAAAAAGCTTTTCTGTTTCCGGTCCGATATCCATTCCTTCCCATCCGTCCGGAATCTCGCCACGTTTTACAACCTGAATATTGCAGTCATTGGAGAAGCTGTCACCAATTCTGTTATCTACAGGAAGAAGAAGTTTTACGCCTTTTTCTTCTGCTTTCTTCATCATGTCTAATGCATACTGAAGATAGTCATCCTCACAGAGAGACACACCGATATGTCCGCCCATAGCTTTGGAGAATGTATAAGACATACCACCACCAATAATAAGTGTATCTACTTTATCAAGAAGGTTATTGATTACAGAAATCTTGCTGGAAACCTTAGCTCCGCCAAGGATAGCAACAAATGGTCTCTCAGGATTGTTCACTGCATTTCCAAGGAAATCGATTTCCTTCTGCATTAAGTAACCAACAACTGCTGTATCAACATATTTGGTCACACCAACATTAGAGCAGTGTGCTCTGTGAGCTGTACCAAATGCATCATTAACAAATACATCACAAAGAGAAGCAAGTTCTTTGCTGAATTCGTCTCCGTTCTTTGTTTCTTCTGCGCGATAACGTGTGTTCTCAAGTAAGATAACATCTCCGTCTTTCATCTCAGCTACTGCTGCTTTTGCGTTAGGTCCTACTACTTCAGGATCTGCTGCAAACTTAACTTCCTGTCCTAATAATTCGGAAAGACGTTTTGCAACCGGTGCAAGAGATAATTCCGGTTTCGGCTCTCCCTTTGGTTTTCCAAGGTGGGAGCAGAGAATAACCTTTCCGCCGTCAGCGATCAGCTTCTTGATTGTAGGAAGAGCTGCAACCAGACGGTTCTCATCTGTGATCTTTCCATCCTGAAGAGGAACATTGAAGTCACATCTTACAAGAACTTTTTTGCCTTTTACATTGATATCATCAACAGATTTTTTATTCAGCATTTGTGGTGCCTCCTTAATAATATTCTTTAACAGTTACTGCATATCTGTAAACAGTAACTTATTGATTTCCTGCTGTCATTCCAGACCATGCGAAAAGGGTCCGGTCCAAATCAGACCGGACCCTTCGTTGGAGTCTATTCCTTTACACTTACTGAAAATTAAGCGTTCAGTAATTTACCAAAGTGTTTGATTGTACGAACCATCTGGCTTGTGTAGGAGTTCTCGTTGTCATACCAGGAAACTACCTGTACTTCTGTTGTGCCATTCTCAAGTGGAAGAACCATTGTCTGAGTAGCATCGAACAGAGAACCAAATCTCATACCAACGATATCGCTGGATACGATTTCATCTTCGTTGTATCCGAAGGATTCATTAGAAGCTGCTTTCATAGCTGCGTTGATCTGTTCTTTTGTTACGTTTCCTTCAACAACTGCTGTTAAGATTGTTGTAGAACCTGTTGGGGTAGGAACACGCTGAGCAGATCCGATAAGTTTACCGTTCAGTTCCGGAATAACAAGACCGATAGCTTTAGCAGCACCTGTGCTGTTAGGAACGATGTTAACTGCAGCTGCACGAGATCTTCTTAAATCACCTTTTCTCTGTGGTCCGTCAAGTGTCATCTGATCGCCTGTGTAAGCGTGGATTGTGCACATGATACCGGATTTGATTGCAGCAAGATCATTTAATGCTTTAGCCATTGGAGCTAAGCAGTTTGTTGTACAGGAAGCTGCGGAGATGATGTGATCTTCTTTTGTAAGAGTTTCATGGTTTACATTGTAAACGATTGTCTTAAGATCGTTTCCAGCCGGAGCGGAAATGATAACGTGTTTAGCACCTGCATCGATATGAGCCTGAGCTTTGTCTTTGGATGTATAGAATCCTGTACACTCAAGAACTACGTCTACACCGATTTCTCCCCATGGAAGTTCAGCAGCGTTAGCTTTTGCGTAAATTTTGATTTCTTTTCCGTCAACTGTGATGGAATCTTCTCCTGCTGTTACTGTATCTGCAAGAGCATATTTTCCCTGTGTTGAATCATATTTTAATAAGTGAGCAAGCATTTTAGGAGATGTTAAATCGTTGATTGCTACGATTTCAAATCCTTCTGCTCCAAACATCTGACGGAATGCAAGACGTCCAATACGTCCAAAACCATTAATTGCAACTTTTACTGCCATGATAAAATTCCTCCTATGAATTAAGTGGTTAATTATGGTAATCCTTTGTTTGTTAAAGAATCATCAACCTGTAATGTATTGTACATAATTCTAAACAAAAATTCAAGACCATTTTCCAAAAAACAGATAAAAATTAAGTAAAAAATGTAAATTATATGTTATACTGTGTATACAGTGCTTTATGAATACACTGATCCGGGCCTGTAATTGTGATATTTCAGGTGCAGATATATCCATTTAAGAGGACACAGTATTCATTTATAATATATCACACGCAAATATAACAGTACTGTTTTTACAGAAGAAAGGACTGAAATTATGGACAGACAAATATTGTGGGATTGTCATATGCACTCTTCTTTTTCTGCTGACTCGGATACGCCTATGGAAGTTATGATCCATCGCGCCGTTGAAACGGGACTACAGGGAATTACTTTTACGGAACATCTGGATCCGGATTACCCTGTTACTCCGGACAATCTGGATTTTTCTCTGAATATTCCGGCTTACAAAGAAAAGCTGGCTGAACTTTCAGATATATATAAGGATAAAATTCAGGTACGTTTCGGAATTGAACTGGGACTGCAGATGCATCTGGGAGAATATTTTGACTCACTTCTCTCTCAGACACCTTTTGATTTCGTTATCGGTTCATCCCATCTTGTCCATGGGTATGATCCTTATTACCCGGAATTTTTTGAAGGACGTAAGGAATTTTTATGTTATATGGAATATTTTGAATCCATTCTTGAAAATATTTCCGCATATGACGGATTTGATGTTTACGGACATATTGATTATGTTGTCCGTTATGGTCCTAACAAGAACCGGGAATATTCTTACGGACGGTATAAAGATATTCTGGATGAGATTCTGAAGAAACTGATTTCCATGGGAAAAGGCATCGAACTTAATACAGGCGGATATCATTATGGTCTTGGAGAACCCAATCCATGTACTGCCGTAATAAGGCGCTATAGAGAACTTGGCGGAGAGATCATCACCATCGGAGCAGATGCGCATACTCCGGATAAAATCGCCTGTGCATTTGATAAAGCTGCCAGTGTACTGGAAGCCTGTGGTTTTCGTTACTATACAATCTTCAAAGACCGTAAACCGGAATTTATTTCTCTGTAAAACGTGTCAGTACTTGCCTATATGGCAGTTCCTATAATATAATATTACATATGATTTCAGAAGCCCAATTTCCAAACTGCTCCAAATACTGTTTCTCTGGTCTGCATCATAGCTGATCATGATAAAAAACTGACAGCAGATATGGAAATTGCAGCTTTCTGTATATATTCGTAACTGTCCGGTGTCTCCATATTTATGTTTTATATGTCCCGACACTGCCCGGTTACTGTATTTTTCATAAACCAGGGAGGAATATTATGGCTAAAAAAAGACTCCAGAAGAAACGTTCTTCATCAACAGTCAGAAAGCAGGAATCAGAAATTTTACAAGTGACTACTTCCAAAACTGAGCCTGTCAGAGTTGAAACTTCTAAAGTAGAACCTGTTAAGGTCGAGACTTCCAAAGTGGAACCTGTTAAGGTCGAGACTTCTAAAGTAGAACCTGAGCGTGAGGCTGATCCGGACTGGTATAAACGCAATGACCTTGTAGGCATGATGATGTATGTAAACAATTTTGCACATACTTTAAAAGGTCTGGAGGAACATCTGGATTATGTGGAAGAATGCAATGTCAATTATCTTCATCTGATGCCTCTGCTCGCATCTCCGAAAGGAAAAAGTGACGGTGGTTACGCAGTAGCTGACTTCCGCACAGTGCAGCCTGAGCTTGGTACTATGGAGGACTTTTCAGAGCTTACCTCCAAATGCCATGAACGCGGCATCAACATCTGCCTTGATTTCGTTATGAACCATACTTCCGAAGAGCATGAGTGGGCAAAACGGGCTCGCGCAGGTGAAAAAGAATACCAGGACCGTTATTTCTTCTTTGATACCTACGATGTTCCTGCTCTCTATGAGAAGACCTGTCCACAGGTATTCCCAACTACCGCACCGGGCAACTTTACATGGCTGGATGACCTTCACAAGCATGTCATGACTACTTTCTATCCATACCAGTGGGATTTAAACTACAGAAATCCTGTTGTGTTTAACGAAATGGTCTACAATATGTTATATCTGGCAAACCAGGGTGTTGACATCGTACGTCTCGATGCAGTTCCTTATATCTGGAAGCAGCTTGGAACAAACTGCCGCAACCTGCCACAGGTTCACACAATCGTACGTATGATGCGTATGATCTGCGAGATCGTGTGCCCGGGAGTCCTTCTTCTCGGAGAGGTTGTCATGGCTCCTGAAAAAGTTGTTCCATATTTCGGTACACTTGAAAAGCCGGAATGCCATATCCTGTATAACGTTACTACTATGGCAAGCACCTGGCACACAGTTGCAACCAAAGATGTATCTCTGCTCCGCAGACAGCTGGATATTCTGGGATCTCTTCCAAAAGAATACATCTTCCAGAATTATCTGCGTTGCCACGATGATATTGGCTGGGGACTGGATTATGATTTCCTGAAGAATTTCTCAATCGATGAGGTTTCTCATAAGAAATTCCTGAATGATTTCTTTACAGGCAAATATCCGGATACATTTGGCCGCGGTGAACTTTACAATGATGACCCGCGTCTGGGTGATGCAAGACTTTGCGGTACTACCGCATCTCTGTGCGGCATTGAGAAATATGGTTTTGAAGGAAATGTAGTTGGTGTTGACAGAAGTGTGCGCTATGACATCACACTTCATGCATTTATGCTTTCCCAGTCAGGTATCCCTGTAATCTACAGCGGAGATGAGATTGGTCAGGTAAACGACTATTCTTATAAAGATGATCCTGATAAGGCAGTTGATTCCCGCTATCTTCACAGAGGAGAATTCAACTGGTCACTTGCTCCAAACAGAAATATCGCAGATACAGTACAGGGAAAACTTTTCCACGCACTGGATCATCTGGAACATATCAGAAGTTCACACAGCGTTTTTGATACAACAGCTGATCTTCGTACAATCGATACCTGGGATTCTTCTATCCTTGCAATCGTACGCGAAAATGCAGAGGAGAAATTCATCGGAATCTATAACTTCAGCGATCAGGATAAGGTTGCATGGATCAACGAAGATGACGGCATATACACTGATCTTATCTCAGGACATGAGATGGAAGCTAAAGGTGTTATGATCCCTGCATTTGGATGCTTCTGGCTGTGCAGAAAGAAATAAACCATTAATCTGCATAACGCAGACCGCATAATGCAAACGAGGACAATCTGCATATTTTACAGATTGTCCTCGTTTTTTACTTCTGGACTCTTTCCAAAAATCTTGCAAAAAATCCTTTATTTTCATCTTCTCTGTCCAGTGACTTCTCATAAATCCTCCTGATCCATTCTGTAATAGTTTCGATCAGGATTGGAGAGAATGTCATCAGTACAAATACCAGAATGATCATTCCAAATTCCAGAGAACCCAGTGTCAGCAAATCCTGCAATACAACCGCACTTATAAAAAATGCAAACTGCATTCCATAAATGATCACTTTTCTGTATGTGTTCAGCGGCGAATAAACTGTACGCAGTGCAGACATATAGTTCCACCCCGTAACCAGAACACAGGCTGTATTAAGCATGACGTTGGAATGGTATACATCCTGACAGACCAGCATGATCGTAAATACACATCCTGTAATGGTTACTGCCGCAGGAAATGCATTCATAAATACGTGCCTCAGGAATGTATGGTCAATCTTATTGTAATTATTTTCCTGTGTCAGAAGAAATGTAGGAATTCCCACTGCGCAGGCACTGATCAGTGACATCTGGATTGGTTCAAAGGGATATGCATCTCCAAAGAAAATTGTGATCAATGACAGTAAAACAGAAAAAATTGTTTTGATCAGAAACATGGATGCCGCACTTCTGATATTGTTTACAACACGACGGCCCTGATTTACAATATGAGGCATTGCCCCGAAATTAGAATCAAGAAGAACGACATTTGCAATATTTTTAGCTGCATCGCTTCCTGCTGCCATGGCAATACTGCAGTCTGCTTCCTTGAGTGCAAGTACGTCATTTACACCATCACCGGTCATCGCAACTGTATGCTTCTGTGACTGAAGAGCCTGTACCATCTGTTTCTTCTGCTGTGGTGTTACACGCCCGAATACACTGCACTCTGCAACTGCACGCTGCATTTCTTCCGGAGTTTTGATTGTTGTTGCATCGATATAATGATTGGCATTTTTCAGTCCTGCTTTCTTTGCAATCGCAGAGACAGTCACAGGATCATCTCCTGAGATAACTTTAAGGTCAACTCCCTGACTGTCAAAAAAAGCCAGAGTATCCGGTGCTTCCTCACGTATCACGTCAGTGATGAGAAACAGTCCCAACGGTTCAAGTCCTGTCGGGCGTTCCGTTCCTTTTGTCTCCTGTTCACTGTGAGCCAGAACAAGGATACGGTATCCCTCCTGTGCGTAACTGCTGCAATGTTCCAGAAGTTCTTCATTTCCTTCCGGAAAAAGGAACTGTGCAGCTCCCATCAGATAAGTTCCTCTTCCTTCAAAAACAGCACCACTGTATTTCCTGTCTGAGGAGAAAGGAATGGCATGGATCAGTTTCAGGTCATTTCTTGAAGGAAAGCGCTTTCTCAGCGCATCTGCTGTTGCATTCTGATCATGAAGAACTGACATCATATTTCCCATAATGTGGTCAATTTCCTGAAGCTTCTGTCTTTCTTCCTGAGATACCGTTTCTGAATTTACTGTTTCCTGTATCTGTCCGTTTTCCTTCTCTGCTGATACCGTAACCTCCGGTTTTAATGCTGACACATTCTGAACAGGCTCCCCTGTTTCCGGATCAAATTTTGCTGTATGCTGTACAACAGTTGTCTGTGCTGTATCATACAACTGCACATCTTCAACCTTCATGGTACCTTCTGTGATCGTACCGGTCTTATCCAGACAGAGCGTGTCAACTCTCGCCAGCGTTTCAATACAGTAAAGCTCCTGCACAAGTGTCTTCTTTGTAGCAAGAACCATAGAACCCAATGTCAGTGCCACACTTGTCAGAAGTACCAGGCCTTCCGGGATCATTCCAAGTACTGCGGCAACCATATTTACCACAGAATCCTTCAGTGTATCTCCTACGATCATATATTGCTTGTAAAACAACATGGCACCAAGAGGCACGATAATGATACTGATCACCTTCAGAATCGCATTCAGAGAATTGCGAAGTTCCGAATTATGACGTTTAAATTCCTTTGCTTCACTTGTGATCTGCGATGCATAATTATCTTTCCCAACATGGATTACCTGACAGCAAGCTTCCCCTGATGTCACAAAGCTTCCTGAAAAAAGTTCGTCTCCCTGGCTTTTGGACAGATTGTCCGACTCACCGGTGAGTAGAGACTCGTTTACTTCTACAGTTCCCTCCAGTACCTTTACGTCAGCCGGAACCTGATCTCCTGTTTTCAGAAAGATCAGATCATCCAGAACCAGTTTCTCTGTGGAAATACTCCATTTCTTCCCCTCACGCAAAACTACTGTTTTACTCTCTGTAAGGATTGCAAGTTTGTCAATCGTCTTCTTTGCTCTGATCTCCTGAATAATACCTATCACTGTATTGATCAGAATGATTCCCATAAACATGGAGTTCTTATAAGATCTCACAAAAAGCACCAGAACAAGCAATGCAATATTTAAAAAGTTAAAAAATGTAAGCGTGTTTTCCAAAATGATCTGCTTGTAGGTTCTGGTATTCGGGTTCTCGTTGACATTAACTTTTCCTTCTGCAATCCTCTCCTGCACCTGTTCATTTGTAAGTCCTGTCATTTCTACCTCCTGCAGAAAATATTTATAGCAACATCATATAATAAAAATTGCGGGAACTGCTTCACAAAATATCTTTTGTCCCTGGTATCATATAATGCCATAATATAAAGCACAGGGCAGATGATGAGTATCACCCGCCCCTTCTTTATAAATAACGATTTCAGATTACAAACAGATTCAGTTTTTTTGCTATAATCAATATTCTTCTTCCTCTGCTTCTTCGCCTTCGTGAATATCAGACTTTGGTTTCTTAAGACCTTTAATCTCAATATGATGCTTCTGTGCATAATCCCACAGAGCCGCATGGATTGCTTCCTCTGCAAGCAGGGAGCAGTGTACTTTTACAGGCGGAAGTCCGTCCAGGGCTTCCATAACTGCCTTATTTGTAACTTCCATAGCTTCTTCGATGGTTTTTCCCATTACCATCTCTGTTGCCATGCTGCTGGTTGCAACTGCCGCACCACATCCGAATGTTTTGAATTTGCAGTCTTTGATGATATGTGTTTCATCATCGATATCAAGAAAAATCCTCATGATATCACCGCATTTTGCATTTCCCACTGTACCTACGCCACTTGCGTTCTCTATTTCTCCTACATTACGCGGATGCTGAAAATGATCCATTACTTTTTCACTGTAAGCCATTTGTGTTTCCTCCTGTTATCCTGACTTTCTTTTAATATTATTTCTGTTGTAACTGCAAAAATACAAGCAATTATCTTCTGTTTTGTTATTTATTCTGTTTTTTCATGAAATCTTCATATAATGGAGACATGCTTCTTAAGTGCGCTACAATTTCTTTCAATCTGTCCACTACGAAATCTACATCTTCCATTGTTGTCTCTTCGCTGAGTGTCATACGCAGAGAACCATGTGCAATCTCGTGCGGGAGTCCGATTGCAAGAAGTACATGGGACGGATCAAGAGAACCTGATGTACAGGCAGATCCGCTGGATGCACAGATTCCATAATTATCCAGCATCAGCAGGAGAGATTCGCCCTCAACAAACTGGAAGCTGACATTTACGTTATTCGGAAGACGTTTTATACGGTCACCGTTTACTTTTACATAAGGAATCTCTGTCTCAATTCTGTGGATCAGATGATCTCTGATAGCGATTTCTTTGTCAGTACGTTCTTTCATGGATGCATTTGCACGTGCTGCTGCTGCACCGTATCCAACGATTCCCGGCACATTCTCTGTACCTGCACGACGTTTACGTTCCTGTGCACCGCCATGTACAAAGGAACGGATTTTTACGCCCTTACGAATGTAGAGGAAACCGATTCCTTTTGGTCCATTGATCTTATGTCCGCTGGAGCTTAACATATCAATATTGCATTCATCCACATTGATCGGAACCTGACAGAATGCCTGAACAGCATCTGTGTGGAAAAGCACTCCATGCTCTTTTGCGATACGTCCGATTTCCTTGATCGGCTGGATAGAACCAATCTCGTTGTTTGCAAACATTACAGAAATCAGGATTGTTTCCGGTGTGATTGCTTTCTCAAGTTCATCCAGTTTTACAATACCGTTCTCGTCTACATCTACATATGTGATCTTTGCGCCGCGTTTCTCCAGATATTCACAGGTATGGAGAATTGCATGATGCTCGATCTTTGTTGTGATGATGTGGTTTCCTTTTGCTTTATATGCCTCAAAGGTAGCCTTCAGAGCCCAGTTATCAGACTCGGAACCACCTGCTGTGAAATAAATTTCTTCTTTCTTTGCTCCAAGAACTTCTGCGATCTGCTCTCTTCCTTTGGTGATCGCCTCTTTGCTCTTGCCTGCAAAATCATAAATACTGGACGGGTTGCCATAATATTCTGAAAAATATGGCAGCATTGCCTGGACAACCTCCGGTGCTGTTTTAGTTGTTGCTGCATTGTCCAGATAAATCATTTTTCCCATTTTCTTGTCCTCCTGTTTTATTTAAGTATGTCCGGTACATTTTCTTCCATGCCCTGACTTTCCATTTTTTCTTCATGTACTCTTCTGCTTTCCTCGATCAGCTGACCAAGCATCAGGGTATCGACAGCGCTTGTAATACTGTCATTGATTCTCTTCCAGACGAGCTTTGCCACACATACATCACTGCCATGGCAGGTTCCGTCATTCTCAATCCCGGGACAGGCTGCTGCTTCCAGGCTGCCTTCCAGCACACGCAGGACTTCACCGACCGAGATCTCATCTGCCGGCTTGCCAAGCTGGTATCCGCCGTAAGCCCCTCTGCTGCTCTTTACAAGACCGGCCTTCTTAAGCATGGCCATAAGCTGTTCGAGGTAGCTTGTGGAAATATCCTGTCTCTCCGCAATACTCTGTAAAGATATCGCTTCATTCGCACTGTGCAAACCAAGATCTATCAATGCTTTCAAGCCATAACGGGCTCTTGTTGAGAGTTTCATTTTCTCACCTCGTTTTTTAATTCCCAGTGTTTCCCTCGGATTTCATGATTACTTTACCAGAAACAAACCGTTCTGTCAAGGCTGTTTTGTTCATATATTGCTGTAAAGGCGTTTCGGCAGGTTACTGTTTTTTAGTCAAGCGGATATTCGCACCTGCTGCGCATGAAAAGGTCTGGATTTTTCATTATGTCAAAAAAACTTTTTATCAAAGGAACTTTACTTCTTACATTTGCCGGTTTGTTAAGCAGACTTATGGGGTTCTTTTACAGAATATTCCTGTCACACACTATTGGTGCACATGGGCTTGGTATCTTTCAGCTTATACTTCCACTGCAGATTCTGATCATGTCCATCTGCGCTTCCGGTATCCAAACTGCAATCTCCCGCCTCACTGCCGCAGAAAAAGTTTCCAAAAATCCCAGTCGTCATATCTCAGATTATTTTGTCGTGGGAACTGTATTTTCTGTTGTTTTCTCCCTGGTATTCTCCTGGTTTCTTTACAGCTATGCGGATTTCTGGGCAGTACAGATTCTGAAAGAGTCACAGACCTCCGGTCTGATACGGATTCTTTCTCTGAGTATTCCGTTGAGTACACTTCATACCTGTATCAGCAGCTATTATTTAGGAAGAAAACAGGCCGGATTTCCCGCAGGAGTTCAGCTTCTGGAACAGCTTTTCCGCACAGGCGGATGTTATATTCTTTATCTGATCTGTGCATCGCAAGGGCGAAACATCACTCCGGCAATTGCAATCGGCGGAAATCTTATCGGGGAAATAGCCTCATCTTTTATTTCTCTTTTCGCAGTCAGTATGCATTTTAAGGTAACACATTATAATATCCGGAATATCAGAAGACCGCTTTCTGTTCTCAGAAAATTGCTCCATATTTCCGTTCCTCTTACCATGAATAAAATACTGCTCACCCTTCTGGGAAGTATTGAAGTGATTCTTATACCTGCAAGGCTGCAAATGTCAGGACTTACTCCCAAAGATTCCCTGAGTGTTTACGGAATCTTTACAGGGATGGCACTTCCGCTTATTCTTTTCCCCGCTACGCTTACAAACTCGGCTGCTGCCATGCTGATTCCCTCCATTACCCAGCTGCAGACTCTGGGGTATCAAAAGCGAATCCAATATGTGATCGGCAAGATTTTCCGATACTGTCTGCTGCTAGGCGGATTCTGCTTGGTTTTTTTTCTGTTTCTTGGAGAATTTCTTGGAAATTTTCTGTTTCACAGTCAGACAGCCGGAATCTATATCCATACCATGTCCTATATCTGTCCTTTTCTGTACCTGAACACCACTCTCACCAGCGTACTCAACGGCCTTGGAAAATCCGGCATCTGCCTGCTGCACAGTGTGATCAGCGTCTGCATCCGAATCAGTTTCGTGCTGTTTGCAATCCCTGTTCTGGGAATCCGGGGATATTTGTACGGGATTCTCTGCAGCGAACTGGCGCTCAGCATCCTGCACAGTTTACAAATACTGCAAAACAACTATAGCAATCCCCGTAAATAATGCATATTCATTAAGAGACTTGATAGTTACTATTCACACTCCACTATCCCGCGAGGTGTTTTGGCATGGATATGCCAAAATTCCATTGCCGCAGGTAATCTGGAATGAATTTTGGCTACGTTACTGAGAACGAAGTGAACAGTAACGCTTGATATAATCGCAGAAAGTCATCCGAAAATATTTTGGCTATCGACATTCAGATAGGAATGGTTTATAATAAATTCCGAAAAAAGCAAGACAAATAGACACAAAGGAGATATTACTATGGGATTCGATTTTATCAAAAAATTACCAACCCCTGAAGAAATCCGTAATCAGTATCCCATTGATGCTGAAATTCAGGCTGTTAAAGATGCAAGAGATAAAGAACTGCGTGATGTTTTTACCGGAAAGTCCGATAAATTCCTTGCAATCATCGGTCCTTGTTCAGCAGATAATGAAGATGCTGTTCTGGACTATCTTACCAGATTACGCAATGTTCAGGAGAAAATAGCTGACAAGGTTCTGATCGTTCCACGTGTTTATACAAACAAACCAAGAACAACAGGAGAAGGCTATAAAGGTATGGTTCACCAGCCGGATCCCGAGAAACAGCCAAATCTTCTTGCAGGGCTTGTAGCAATCCGTAAAATGCATATCCATGCAATCCGGACCAGTGGTATGACCTGTGCAGATGAGATGCTTTATCCGGAAAATTACCGTTACCTTTCTGACCTGCTTTCTTATGTGGCAGTAGGTGCACGTTCTGTGGAAGACCAGCAGCATCGTCTTACCGTCAGTGGCATGGAAGTTCCTGCAGGTATGAAAAATCCAACCAGCGGCGATCTTGCAGTCATGCTCAATTCCGTTGTAGCAGCTCAGGGCGGACATCGTTTTATCTACAGAAGCTGGGAAGTAGAAACAACAGGTAATGAACTGGCTCATACAATTCTCCGCGGTGCCGTAAATAAACATGGGGAGGCAATCCCGAACTATCATTACGAGGATCTTCGTCTTCTCTGGGAGAAATATCAGGAGAAAAACCTTAAAAATCCGGCTGTTATCGTTGATACCAACCACTCTAATTCTAATAAACAATATAACCAGCAGGTTCGTATTGCAAAAGAGGTTCTCCACAGCCGCCAGGTAGACCCGGAACTTCATACTCTGGTAAAAGGGCTTATGATCGAGAGTTATATTGAACCGGGAAATCAGAAGATCGGATGTGATCATATTTACGGAAAATCTATTACCGATCCATGTCTTGGATGGGAAGAATCCGAACGTCTTCTGTATACAATTGCTGAGATGTGTTGATCCGTTATTGTTTATAAACAACATTCCATACTCTCTGATCAGATGGATCGCTGTAATTACATTATCTGTAAATAGCACATGTTATGACATTACAGGAAAAAACTATTCAGCCACCCACTGCTTATTGCTCTTCGCAATTAAAGCAGGGGACTTACTTGATTCAGTTAAAAAAGCTTCTATAAACTGTTCAAAACAGACTATAGAAGCTTTTTCATTTGACATTATAGCAATCCTCATAAATAATAAGTTTTTAATGACGTGGATGTGTTTTCATATACACATCACGCATTTTATTCATATTCATGCCCAGATAAACCTGCGTAGTGGAAATATCGGAATGTCCCAGCATTTCCTGAACGCTTCGTATATCCGCACCATTCTGCAGCATATGCACAGCAAAAGAATGTCTCAATGTATGCGGGGCAATATCCCTTTTGATACCGGCATCATCCGCATATCCCTTTAATACTTTCCAGAATCCCTGACGGCTCATCGCTTTCCCTGAACAATTTGTAAATAATGCTGTTTCTTTCTCATCTTTCACAAAAACAGTTCTGGCTGTTTGCAGATACCGTTCCATTGCCTTCTTGCATGGAATACCAATAGGGATGATCCTCTCTTTTCCATTCTCATTACAGACCACATATCCAAACTGGAGATTGACATCAAAAATCTGAAGATGAAGCATCTCACTGACTCTCATACCTGTTGCATACAGCAATTCCAGCATTGCTGAATCTCTTATCCCTTTAGGGGTATCCAATTTCGGCTGCTGAAGTAATTTATCCACTTCTTCTATGGTAAGTATCTCAGGTGCCCTTTTCTCAACCTTCGGAGGTTTCAGATTATCTGCCGGATCTTCTGCGATCACGCCTTCCTTCCACAGATACTGAAAAAATGCTCTCATAGAAGCAACGCTTCTGGAAATGGAAGATGACGCAAACTTCTCACGTTCCATGTAACTGATATACCCTTCAAGCTCAAGTTCTTTTACATCTTTATAATTTCTGATTCCCCGTTCCTTCAGAAATTCCGCCATTTTTTTCAGATCTCTCTGGTATGAGATCTCTGTATTTGCCGATGTTTTTTTTGTATTATGCAGATATGTAATAAATTCCCTTATTTCTATGTCCATATTCCCGTTTCCTTTTAATCAAAATATCCGCTGCCTGTAGCTCCTGCGATCAGACGAAAATTAATCCTCTTCGCAGTTTATCAGCAGAAAATCGTACTCTCTCCGATAAAATGTATATGTATTATACTGTTTATTTTACATAAAATCAAACCTTTTTTTTGAGGAAAATCCTTGTATTTCAAGCTTTTTCAGTATCAAATACCATATGTCGGAGATTTTATGACAACCAATACTAAATATAGTAAATATGTCATTAAAAAATTTTTATATATTTCAGAATAATGTCAATGATCAGAGGGTTCACATAGCATTCGATAAGTATTCCCAGAAAATATCCTACTGCTGCAATGCACATTTTTTTAAGATAAATACTGACTTCTCCGGAAATCAGACCTCTGTTTCTCCATATTTCTGATGATATCTTCCATTCCTGTTCCATAGAATAAAGCCAGACCGGAATGTAAAATAAATATTGCGGCAGCAAAAGTCCCATTCCGATCACCCCGCCTGCAAATCCAAATTCCAGTATAGAAACAGTCATTATCATACCTGCATACAATCCTGATCCCAGAAGCGTTATAACAGCAAGCGGCGCACCAAAAATCGAAAATCCACAGATTATATTCAACAGATAAAAAACACCTCTGTATTTTAATATTTCTTTCAGATATTCAATATTGCCTGTATTTTTTCCTGCAAATGTACTCAGAAAATATACCGATGCCCATGTTTTCTGCTGCCATTTTGCCTTCCAGATTATATTCGGTATCAAATTTCCGGCCAGAAATCCAAGAAGAAATAAAATAAGCGCAGGAAATTTTTGGGTTCCCGTTCTGTTTTTCTTCATTCTATCACCCTGTACCAGTTTACTGAGAAATTCCAGGAAGTATTCCTGTCTTTACAAGAAAGAATCGTATCCGGAGGGCTTTTTTATGTTATAGGAACATTACGGAGTAATTTCCTATAACATAAAAAAACTGCACAGACTGTATAAATACAATCTGCACAGTTTATATCTGCAAAGAACTGTCCACGATAGTCCATAAAATGAACAATCATATTATTTCGCATAGTCAATCGCTCTGCTTTCACGTATCACGTTGACTTTAATCTGACCGGGATATTCAAGTTCTGCTTCAATCTGTTTCGCAATATCGCGCGCAAGGAGAACCATATCTGCATCATTAACATGCTCCGGCACTACCATTACACGTATTTCTCTTCCCGCCTGAATGGCAAAAGATTTATCAACACCTTTAAACTGGTTCGTAATATCCTCCAGTTGTTTCAGACGATTGGTATAAGTTTCCAGAGTTTCTCTTCTTGCACCAGGTCTCGCCGCTGAAATAGCATCTGCAGCCTGTACAATACATGCGATCAGAGATTCCGGCTCACAGTCACCATGATGAGATGCGACCGTATTGATAACAATCTGGGATTCCTTATACTTCTTACAGAGATCCACACCAATCTGAATATGAGATCCTTCTACTTCATGGTCAATTGATTTACCAATATCATGAAGAAGACCTGCTCTCTTAGCCATACGGACATCTACGCCAACCTCACCGGCCAGCATTCCGGATAACTGAGCTACCTCAATAGAATGTCTTAAAGCATTCTGTCCATAACTTGAACGGAACTTCATACGTCCAAGAAGTTTCAGTAATTCAGGATGAATACCATGAACTCCAACGTCCATAGCTGCATTCTCACCATCTTCGCGAATCTGCGCTTCTACTTCCCTCTGGGCTTTCTCAACCATCTCTTCGATTCTGGCCGGATGGATACGTCCATCTACGATCAGTTTCTCAAGAGCTACACGTGCAACTTCACGACGGATCGGATCAAAAGCAGATAACACAACTGCTTCCGGTGTATCATCAATAATAAGATCCACACCTGTAAGTGTCTCAAGAGTACGGATATTACGGCCTTCACGACCAATAATTCTTCCCTTCATCTCATCGCTCGGAAGCTGAACAACCGAAATGGTAGTTTCAGCTACATGGTCAACTGCACATTTCTGGATGGCATTGACAACATATTCCTTAGCCTTCTTACCAGCTTCTTCCTTTGCCCTGCTTTCCAATTCCCTGTAAAGTCTGGCTACATCCACTTTTACATCATCTTCAACGGATCTGAGTAATTCTTCTTTTGCCTGTTCGGAGGTCAGACCTGAAACTCGTTCCAGTTCCTGTACTCCTTTTTGCTCAAGTTCTTCTACCCGTTTTTCTTTTTTCTGCACCTCAGCTGCTCTCGCTGTGCATTCCGCTTCACGCTTCTCAACTGCATCTGCTTTCTTGTCAACCGCGGATTCTTTTGCTAATACACGATTTTCATATTTCTGCAGTTCGTTTCTTCGTTCCTTGGTTTCTTTCTCCAGTTCATTTTTTGTACGGAGAGATTCTTCCTTCACTTCCAATAAAGCTTCTCTTTTTTTAGTCTCAGCTGTTTTCAGAGCTTCATCTATGATGCTTCTTGCTTTGTCTTCTGCTGTCCCAACAATCTCGGCATCCTTCTGGATTTTATTGTTCACAGCGACTTTGCAAGTAACAGGAACTGCAATAAGTAGCGCGACTACCACAGCGACAATTGCAACAATAATTGTTGTTGTCACAGGAGCACCTCCTTATTTAGTTTTCATTGTACAAATACAACAATACAAGTTTATCTTTTTTTCATACTTATGTCAAGTTTTTCAGGATAATTGTTTGAATATTTTTCCTATATTTAATTACTGTTCGTTCTGTTCTCAGTAATATATTTTGCAATATACATACAATGGAGTATACTATGATTCATCCGAATATGTATGTACAAGTCTGATATTCATATTCTCAAGAGTATCTGCAATGTCTGAATATCCAAATCCTCTTCTCACAAGATAACCATAGAGCCGACGCATTTTTTTCTCATCCAGCTCAGTATCCGGCGGATATTTCTTTTCTATGGTTCGATAGAGGATTTCTTTTTCATCAGGCATATTTAAGGCAGCCTCTTCCTCCCATGCATTTATCGCTGTTTTCCTGTCTATTCCCTTTCCCATAAGTTCCCGGATGATCTTCTGCCGGCTCTTTGTATCCATTCTGTATGCAATATAAGTTCTGGCATATCGTTCATCATCTATATATCCATAGGCTTCAACATATGTCAGAGCATGATCAACCGCCTGACTGGTAAATCCCGCCTGGCGCAATTTCTCTCTCAATCCCTTCTCCGTCCGATCCATATGTTCTAAGAGACGCATGGCTTTACGCCTTGCGTCTCTGTATTCTTCAGGTTCTTCCGTTAAATTTTTCTGTTGTTTCTGTACAGTCTGTCTCTTTAAAGCCTCTGCATTCCTGAGAAATTCTCTCAGATCTCCGGATGAATTCCCCATGATCACTCCTCAGAAGCATCCGGTGCATCACCTGTTGCCGGCACCGGCTCTTTGGCCTGTCCTTCTTCATCCGGAAGAAGATGATAATGGATTCTGACTTGCTTCTCAATCTCATCACAGATATCTGTATGCTCTTTCAGGAAAATCTTCGCATTTTCACGTCCCTGTCCGATCTTATCTCCGTTATATGCGTACCATGCACCGCTCTTATTTACAATTCCGCATTCCGCTGCCAGATCAAGAATATCTCCCTCTTTGGAAATGCCGGTTCCGAACATAATATCAAATTCTGCCTGTTTAAACGGCGGAGCCACCTTATTCTTCACAACTTTGATTCTGGTGTGGTTTCCCACCATCTCACCGCCCTGTTTCAATGTCTCTACTCTGCGGACATCCATGCGGATAGATGAATAAAATTTCAGAGCACGCCCACCTGTCGTTGTCTCAGGGTTTCCAAACATAACTCCAACTTTCTCACGCAGCTGATTGATAAAGATAACTACACAATTAGATTTACTGATCACTGCTGTAAGTTTACGGAGAGCCTGTGACATCAGTCTGGCCTGAAGACCTACATGGCTGTCACCCATATCTCCATCAATCTCCGCCTTCGGTACAAGTGCGGCAACCGAGTCAACGATCACAATATCCACAGCTCCGGAACGCACCATCGTCTCTGTGATCTCAAGTGCCTGTTCTCCATTGTCCGGTTGTGATATGTACAGGTTATCGATATCTACACCGATATTCTTTGCATAGACAGGATCCAGAGCATGTTCTGCATCAATAAATCCGGCAATCCCGCCTCGTTTCTGCACTTCCGCAACCATGTGAAGTGCAACTGTTGTCTTACCGCTGGATTCCGGTCCGTAAATCTCGATGATACGTCCCTTGGGAACACCACCTACTCCAAGTGCAATATCAAGACTTAAAGATCCGGTAGGGACTGTCTCCACCTGCATATTTGCTCCGGATTCCCCGAGTTTCATGACTGATCCTTTCCCGTAATGTTTCTCAATCTGTCCAAGCGCTGCTTCCAGTGCTTTCTGCTTTTCTTCATTTATCATTTATTTTAATCTCCTTCAGCCCTTCAAGAACTTATGTTCGTTTTCTATTCATTATAGTATTATACTTCCTGTCAAATGTCAAGCTTTTTATTCTGCCTGAGTAACCTTTTCATGTTACTGGTTACTGTTCACTCCGTTCACAGTAACGTAGCCAAAATTCATTCCAGATTGCCTGCGGCAATAGAATTTTGGCTTGTATTTCATACTGACGTGCGGAATTACCCCATGAGAAATCAGCTGCCATAGCACGATCAACCATTTTATTCCATTCACGTTTCTTATCATAATAGATTCTTTCCGCATTGCGCACTGTTGCAAGCATCTCATGCGCATTGTAGTTTCTGAAAGAAAATCCGTTTCCAGTTCCCTCATATTCATTATAAGGTACGACCGTATCCTTCAGTCCACCTGTTTCTCTGACGATTGGAAGTGTTCCGTAACGGAGACTCATCAGCTGACTCAAACCACATGGCTCAAATAAGGACGGCATCAGGAACGCATCTGCTGATGCATAGATACGGTGAGACATTTTCTCATCATAATAGATCTGAGCAGATACCTTTCCATGATATTTCCAGTCAAAGTGACGGAACATATTCTCATAACGTTCATCACCGGTTCCAAGAATTACAAGCTGGATAGCATCCTGGCAAAGCTCATCCATCACATATGCGATCAGATCAAACCCTTTCTGATCTGTCAGTCGTGATACAATACCTATCATCATCGTCTTCGGATCTTCCTGCAATCCAAGATCTCTCTGAAGCTGAAGTTTGTTCTTAACTTTCTCTTTTCTGAAAGTTGTTGCATTATAAGTCTTTGTGATATATGGATCTGTTTCAGGATTGAATTCATTGTAATCAATACCATTTACAATTCCACGCAGGCTATTTGCACGCGCACACATCAGACCGTCCAGTTTTTCTCCATAGAACGGTGTCTTGATTTCCTCTGCATAAGTATTGCTTACAGTAGTGACTGCATCTGCAAACACAATACCGCCCTTCAGATAGTTGGCATCTTTATATGCTTCCAGTTTGTCTGCTGTAAAATAATAATCGGACAGTCCTGTGATATTCTTGATTGTCTGTACATCCCATACACCCTGGAATTTAAGGTTATGTATTGTCATGATCGTCTTGATATTCCAGAAAAATTCATTCTGCTGGAAGCTGTCGTGCAGATATACGGGAACAAGTCCGGTCTGCCAGTCATGACAGTGTATAATATCCGGTCTGAATCCGATAACCGGAAGAACTGACAGTACAGCTTTGGAGAAGAATGCAAATTTCTCCAGATCCCATGTTCCTCCATCATACGGTTTGGGTCCGCTGAAATAGTATTCATTGTCAATAAAATAAAACTGAATTCCTTCGTACTCCATGTGCATGATTCCTACATAGCAGTTCTTATATCCAAGATCCATGTAGAAATGTGTGATATAGTTCATTTTATCTTTCCATTCCTGTTTCATACAGGCATATTTCGGTAAAATCACACGAATATCAAAATATCGTTTATCAAAATATTTCGGCAATGAGCCAGCTACATCTGCCAGACCTCCTGTTTTGATAAATGGTACAGCTTCAGATGTTGCAAATAAAATATTTTTCATGCGAAAAACCCTCCTTGGTAGCCTTTATTGAATAATTATACTCCAAACTATGACTATTGGAAAGAGCGATTTTTATATTCCAGTCTGATTTTATCTGCAATCAGAGCAATAAATTCTGAATTTGTGGGTTTTCCTTTTCCTGTACTGACTGTGTAACCGAATAATTCATCTATTGTGTCCATTTTTCCTCTGCTCCAGGCAACTTCAATGGCGTGTCTGATAGCGCGTTCCACTCTGCTGGCTGTTGTCTGATGTTTCTTTGCAATCGTAGGATACAGTATCTTGGTAATGGAATTGAGCATCTCCATGTCATTAACTGACAGGATGATGGCGTCACGCAGATACTGATATCCTTTAATATGTGCAGGCACTCCAATCTCATGAATGATATTTGTCACGTCTGTTTCCAGATTTCTCACAGGTACCGGATTGTCTTCTGTCCTTTCAGGCTGCCGCCCGATCTGACGTATTCTTCTCTCGCCGGCTCTGCGCACATGTTTGATACGATTAAGCAGCATCTGATTATCGAAAGGCTTCAGGATATAATAATCTGCCCCTAAGTTAAATGCATTTTCTGTAATACGTTCCTGACCGACTGCCGAAACTACGATAAATGATGGGATCTTTTTGAGACTTTTGTCATTGGCAAATTTCTCCATTACTGCCAGTCCGTCCATTTTCGGCATAATAATATCCAGAACCACAACGTCCGGTTCCTTTTCACGTATAATATTACAGATTTCTTCTCCGTTATGCGCTGTTCCCACAAGTTCCAGATCTTTGTCTTCTTCTATTATCTGACCAAGTACTTCCACCATTTTCTCATTATCATCTGCAATTGCCACATTTAATTTTTCCATAAATTTCACTCCTCCCCCATTTTTCAATAAATCTCTTTTCTTTTTCGGTTCATCACATATTATAGAGGAATGCTTACGGAAAAATCAAGACACAGAGAGAAATTTGTCCTATTTTATGTCGACAGCTTTGGTGATTCTTTTTTCTTTATTTTCATTTTTCACAGGCATCTGATATATTTCGACAATAATCAGATTTTTGTTTCATAATCCTGATCATCCATTAAAAGAGTCTTTCTGTATTTTTCAGCATATTTTCAATAAAGATTCCATATCCGCTGGAAGCATCCTGAACAAATACATGAGTTACCGCACCAATGATTTTTCCATTCTGGATAACCGGGCTTCCGCTGAGCCCCTGTACAATCCCTCCTGTAGCTTCCAGAAGTTCTTTATCTGTCACCTTTATCACAAAACTTTTGTTGGTATCTTCATGATTCAAATCTATTTTTCTGATCTCTGCATCATATTCTCTTACCTCGCCATCTGTACTGCAGAGAATTGTGGCTGTTCCAATCTTCACTTCCTGCTTATACGCAGCCGGCATTTTCTTTAAAGTGATCGCATCATCTGCAATCCCTGTGAATTGACCATAAATTCCGTTTCTGCTGTTTGCTTCGATAGTTCCAAGAATATTTCTGTCATCATAGCAGATGTATCCTGCAAGTTCGCCGGGATTGCCTTTACTTCCTTTGTTAATCGCAAGAATCCGGGCTTTATACAAAGCTCCGTTTCGGATATTCAGAAGCTGGGCAGTGTCTATATCACTGATTCCATGGCCAAGGGCACCATAATTACCATTCTGATCTACGTAGGTAAGCGTTCCTATCCCCTGCGTGTCATCTCTTACCCAGATTCCAAGTTTATAGTCTCCTTTTTTGTCTTTTACAGGAGTTACAGATACAGGAATACTCTCTCCTTTGCGGCTTATCCCCAGTGTAACTTCGCTGCCATCAAGTTCTGAGATGTCATCTATCAGTTCTCTTTTTGTAGAGATTTTTTCTCCGTTAAATGAGATAATGTAATCTCCCTGTCTGATAATATTTCTCGCAGGCTCCTCTGTCTCACCATTCCGATTCTGAATTTCACCGGTGTCAATCACCAGAACACCTTCTGTTTGCATATAAATTCCTATGGTGCTTCCGCTGACATAAATTTCCTGATCATCTGCAGGTGTCACTTTTATTTCTTTAAATGGAATATAACCCAAAAGTTTACAGGGCAGAATATAGCCTCCATCCTGCGAAACAGTAACTGCTTCTTCAAATGTAACAAATGGTGTTGACAAAACTTCTGTGACATCTTCTGTTTTTTTGCCTCTGGAAATCTGAATTTCGTCAGGTATCTTTCTGTCCAGATATCTGTAACCTGATATCAGCATCACCAACAGATCCAGCACAAGACAACAGATGATAAAAAGTCTGTATTTTCTTTTGTTCATTGTTATGCACATCCTTTCATTCTGTATTTATGAAATTCTGTAACTGTGAAATTGCCATAAAACACTTCCCATCACAGCAAATCCGAAAGGTACAAAAATAAGAGAGAACAATCCGTCACAAAGATTATCCTCTCTTAGTATGTGGTCAATTATTTTATTTAAATCTTGTATTTTTTTGTTTCTGTGCCAATTCTTTCATCTCTTTCGCATTCTCAAGAACTGCAGGTGTAATTTCTGCACCACCTAACAGTCTTGCCAGTTCGCGGATGGAATCATGTTCTTTAAGCACATGAATCTGGGTAATAGTCTCAGTTCCCTGCAGATGTTTTTCAATTTCAAAATGACTGTCTGCCATAGCTGCAATCTGCGGCAGATGCGTGATGCAGAGTACCTGATGATGCTGTCCGATCACTGCCATCTTTTCAGAGACTTTCTGTGCAGTTCTTCCACTGATACCAGTATCGATCTCATCGAAGATCAATGTCTCAATCTCATCTCTGTCTGCAAGGATTGCCTTTAATGCAAGCATGATTCGAGACAACTCACCGCCGGATACGATCTGTCCCAGTGGCTTCAGAGTTTCTCCTGGATTTGTAGAAATGAGATACTGGATATCATCGGTTCCATTATCTGTGTAGTTTTTCTTTTTCCGGAAATCAATGGCAAAATTCACATCCAGGAAGTTTAAATCCTTCAATCCCTGAATAATCTTCTGCTCAAGCTGTTTACTGTATTCTTTACGGATTTCCGCTAATTCATCCGACTTTTTCTCAAGAATATTTTCCAGTTCTCTGAGACGCTCCTTTAATTCCTGTAAATTTTCTTCATATTTATGTAATTTTTCCAGTTTTTCTTCCTGAAGTTTGCGATATGTGAAAATTTCCTCAATGGTACGTCCATATTTTGCCTTCAGTCCATTGATCAGATCCAGTCTTCTCTCTGTCTCATAAAACTCTCCTTCATCAAAGGTCAGCTCGTCCAGATAAGCGGATAATTCTCTGTTAAAATCATTCAGAAGACCGTCTACAGAAGTAAGTGTCTCTGCAAGAGGTGTAAGCTCCGGATCATACTGTGTTACATGAGAGAATTCCTTTAATGCCTCTCCGACAGTTTCTCCGGCGCCTTCCTTGCTTTCGTAGCCTGTGAGATTATGTACAAGCTGCAGGGAGTCAACGATGAGTTTTGCATTGCTCATTTTTCTGTACTGGGCTTCCAGTTCCTCATCCTCTCCCGGCTGCAGATTTGCTTTCTCGATTTCTTTGATCTCAAACTCCAGAAAAGCCAGCTCACGATTCCTCTGCTCCTCATTCATATTCATGGAACCAAGTTCTGTTTTGCATTTGCTGTATTCTTTATATGCCAGAGATACTTTCTCCTTTGCAGGAAGGATTTTTTCTTTTCCATATGCATCCAGGATTGCAAGCTGCTTATCCTGATACAGAAGTGACTGATGCTCGTGCTGTCCATGGATATCCAAAAGGCATGCAGCAGCGGCCTTCATCTGACCTACAGTACTTGTCTCTCCATTAATCTTGTTGATGCTTCTTCCATCCATGATTTTTCTGGACAGAAGTACCTGTCCATCTTCCGGACAGATATCCAGTGCTTTCAGTGTCTCCAGTGCTTTCTCGTTTTCTACCTGAAAAAGCAGCTCCACAAGTGCATAGGATGCATTTTCCCTTATCATATTTTTAGAAGTTTTTGCACCCAGGATCAGCTGCATAGACCCCAGAAGGATAGATTTACCTGCTCCGGTCTCACCGGTCAGGATATTCAGTCCGGGACCAAATTCTACTTCTATTTCTTCTATCAGTGCAAGATTTTTCACATGCAGATGAGCTAACATTTATTGCCTCCATAATCAAGTCATTTGTAATGTTAAAAGTTCAGGATCGTAACTGCAAAGGTATTGAGCAGTTACTCGTGGGATCACTTATTCAATCTGACAAAACTTCTCAGTTTCTCTGCTGCTCCCAGTGCCATGTCTGCAGTCTTTGCAGCACACATAATAGTGTCATCACCTGCAATACATCCCAGTATTTCCGGCCATTTCAACGCATCCAGGGCTGCTGCCACGCCCATGGCCATTCCGGAAACGGTTTTGATCACAATGATATTCTGTCCCACATCAATAGAAAGCAGAGTATCTTCCAGTACTCTTGTATATTTTTCTCCAAGACTTCCTGATTCATTATTAATAATTGCATAACGGGACTTTCCGTCCTTTCCTGCCACTTTTGTCAGCTTGAGAGCTCGAATATCTCTGGATACAGTCGCCTGTGTCACCTTAAATCCTGCCTCATTAAGTCTGGAGGCCAGCTCTTCCTGTGTATCAATATCATACTGATGAATCAGTTCAATAATTTTCTCATGTCTCGCAACTTTCACCTTATTTCCTCCTGCTGATCAGCTGTCTCTCATCTTCCGGCGCAATACCTCAACAAAACTTAAATGGTTCAGCTTCAGAATCTTTGTCTTTACATCTGCCTGCCGGATCTGAATGCAGTCACCGGTGACCATGGGGATAAATGTATCTCCATCGAAAGATGCGATTCCCTTTTCACAGTCACAGTGTCTTCCTTTTCCTATCTCTACAGTGATCACATCCTGCGCAGGAAAAATAATGCTTCTTGTATTCAGCGTGTGTGGTGCTATGGGAGTCATGATCGTCATGGCGGCATTGGGCGATACAATAGGTCCTCCCGCTGACAGACTGTATCCGGTAGATCCGGTAGGTGTTGAAATAATAATTCCATCAGCATTATAAGAGTTAAGATAAACATCATTTACATAATTCTTAAACCGGACCACGCGGAGATGACCGTCTCTGCCGATCACAATGTCATTCAATGCAATATCCTGTCCGATCAGTTTTCTGCCACGGTACACCCTTCCTTCCAGCATCATGCGTTCTTCTACCTCGTAATCATCCGCCATCAGCTGATCCAGAGCACTGTACAGAGAGGTCTGATTCACTTCTGCAAGAAAACCCAGATTTCCCAGATTGATTCCAAGAAGAGGAATTTCCTTATGCACCACATCCCTTGCTGCCTGAAGAAGTGTGCCATCTCCTCCCAGAACAATAATACACTGTGTATCGTCCGGAACCTTATCAGGATCTGTATAATGAAAGGAACCCTCATGTTTCCTTTCTGCCTGCTGTACTTCACAGTTTTTGTGATGTGTTTTCAGATAATCTGCGATTTTTTCTGTGATTTCAAGTTTTTTATCCTTGTCACTGTTTGTAATAATATAAAACCTGTCCATAGTTTCTTCCTGACTCAGCCTTTTTAATCCAACTGTCCATGAGCCTCTGCCACAACAGCTTCTACAGATACCTTCAGGCTGTCGGTAACCCCGGTACCTTCCGGATGTTTTTTCAGATGAAGAAGATATTCGATATTTCCTTCCGGTCCTTTAATTGGCGAAAAAGAAAGATGACATGGCTCCATAAAAATACTCATGGCATAATCGCGCACTTTTTCGATCACTTCCTGATGAACAGCAGGATCTCTTACAACCCCCTTCTTTCCGACTTTCTCTCTCCCCGCCTCAAACTGCGGCTTGATCAGACATACGATCTCACCCTCATCTGTAAGGAGATTTCTTACAGGAAGCAGTACTTTTGTAAGAGAAATAAAGGACACATCAATTGATGAAAAATCTGCCGGTTCTCCCAAATCCTCCGGTACCACATAGCGGATATTGGTTTTCTCCATACAGACTACACGCGGATCGTTACGAAGCTTCCAGTCAAGCTGTCCATATCCTACATCAATGGAATAAACTTTTACTGCCCCGTTCTGTAACATACAATCTGTAAACCCTCCGGTGGACGCACCTACATCCATACAGACCTTACTATCCAATGTGACATCAAAGTTTTTCATAGCTTTTTCAAGTTTCAGCCCACCGCGGCTTACATACGGAAGAGTGTTTCCTCTGACCTCAATCTTTACAGTCTCCGGGAACATGGTTCCCGCCTTATCTTCTTTCTGACCATCAACATATACATCGCCTGCCATGATGAATGCCTTTGCCTTCTCGCGGGATGGCGCAAGGGCACGTTCCATCATAAGCATATCCAAACGTTTCTTCATTGCTCTCTTAATTCCTCACTATCTTCTATTGCCTGTCTGATGTCTTCCACTCCAAGTCCAATCCGGCTGCGCAGGCTTTCTACATTTCCCTGGGGTACGAAACGATCCCAGACAGCTGCCGACAACACTCTTATTTCCGGATGACAGGCTTCCATATAAGCAGACACATGCTCTCCGTATCCGCCGCTTTTCACATTCTCTTCTACTGTCACAAACAGACTGTGATCCTTTGCCAGTTCATCAAGAAGATCCACATCCAGTGGTTTCACAAATCTGGCATTTACAAAAGTAGGATCATAGCCGTCATCTTTCAGTCCTTTACAGATTTTCATGCAGGACGGGATCATACTTCCCACTCCCAGCACAGCGATTTTTTTTCCTTTGCGGATAATCTCACTTCTGCCATATTCCACAGGTGCCTGATATTCCTGAAGCCCCTGATGCGCACTGCCTCTCGGATAGCGGATTGCAATCGGTCCGTCAAAGCTTACCGCAAATGCAAGCATCTCTTCCAGTTCTCTGTCATTCTTCGGTGCCAGAACAGTCATATTCGGCATCATGGACAAATAAGACAGATCAAAGCAGCCCTGATGCGTCTCCCCGTCTGCGCCTACAAGCCCTGCCCTGTCAACAGCAAAAATCACATGAAGCTTCTGCATACATACATCATGCAGGATCTGATCTACAGCACGCTGCAGAAAAGATGAATAGATGGCAACAACAGGAACCAGGCCGCCAAGAGCCAGACCCGCCGCAAAACTCACCGCATGTTCCTCTGCGATTCCCACATCAAAAAATCTGTCCGGAAATCTCCTGGAGAATTCCACAAGTCCGGTTCCATCCGGCATGGCTGCGGTAATAGCTGTCAGTTTTTTATTTTTCTCACCAAGAGAGACCAGTGCTTTGGAAAAAACATCTGTATAACCCGGCACTGTTTTCTTCTGAAGTACCCGGCCTGTTTTAATATCAAAAGGACCTGTTCCATGAAACCTGTCCGGATGGGCACTTGCAGGTTCGTATCCTCTGCCTTTCTTTGTCAGGACATGAACAACTACCGGTCCCTCTACCCGTTTTGCTTCATTAAAGAGTTTCATCATCTGACGCATATTATGACCGTCAACAGGTCCCAGATATGTCAGTCCCATATTTTCAAACAGCATTCCCGGAATAAAAAGCTGCTTGACACTGCTTTTGGTTTTTCTCATGGTATCTACCAGAGCAGTCCCTACCTTCGGAACCTTCTTCAGTGCCTTTGTCACACCCATCTTCATTCCTGTATAAGCTTCTGCAGTTCTCAGTGCACTCAGATAAGTGGACATGCCTCCTACATTTCTGGAAATGGACATATTATTGTCATTTATGATAATAATAAAATTTGTCTTTAACTCTGCAGCATTATTTAATGCCTCATACGCCATTCCTCCGGTGAGAGCACCATCTCCGATCACAGAAACCACATGATGCTTCTGTCCCAGAATATCCCTGGCATGCACATATCCCAGTCCTGCCGAAATTGAATTGGAACTGTGTCCTGCATCATATGCATCACAGGGGCTCTCACTTCTCTTAGGAAAACCGCTTAATCCACCTTCCTGTCGCAGATTCTTAAATTCATCTTTTCTTCCGGTAAGAATCTTATGTGTATATGCCTGATGTCCTACATCCCAGATTAGTTTGTCTTCCGGAAAATCCAGCACATTATGAAGAGCCAGAGTCAGTTCCACTACTCCCAGATTTGAAGCAAGATGTCCGCCTGTCTGACTTACTGACCGGATTAAAAAGTCCCTGATCTCCGCTGCCAGAGGCTCGAAATCTTCCAATGGTATCTTATGGATATCATTGGGTTTCTTAATCTTTTCCAGAATCATTTGTATCCTTCCTTTATTTTCTGCGGTTTATTAATTTTTCAATTAACAAATACAGAAACTCGTTATTTTTATTCAGACTCTTCAGCAGATCGATTGCCTTTTCTGAGAGTTCTTCCACCTGTTCAGCAGCCTTCTCTGTTCCAAAAAGAGTCACATAAGTAACTTTATTATTCTTCTCATCACTGTGTACAGGTTTTCCCAGTTCTTCTGCAGTGCTGGTCACATCCAGAATATCATCCTGAATCTGGAAAGCCAGTCCTATATTTCCGGCAGCTTTCTCCACTGCAGATACTTCCTGCTCATTTGCTCCTGCAAGAATTGCGCCTGTCATCATGGAGGCTTCGATCAATGCTGACGTCTTATTTCTGTAAATATAGTCAAGCATCTCTTTTTCAAGGGGCTTTCCGTCATTTTCCACATCAACACTTTGTCCTCCAAGCATTCCATGAATGCCTGTTTTCTGTGAGACCACTCTCAACGCATGGATTACCCGATCCTGCTCTTTTGTCAGGGCAAATGCCTGAAACATGGTTTCGTATGCGTAATTAAGCAGCGCAACACCGCTTAACACCCCCATGGCTTCCCCATATACCTTATGTGTAGTCAGTCTGCCGCGCCTGTAATCATCATCATCAAGTGCAGGAAGATCGTCATGGATCAGGGAATGAGTATGGATCATCTCCATTCCTGCCATAAACGGTTTTACAACTTCTTCCTTACCATCAAACAGGCAATATGTCTCCCGGATCAACATTGGCCGAAGGCGCTTGCCTCCTGCCAGCATACTGTAATTCATAGCCTGAGCCATTGTTCCGGCGAATCCCGCCTCTGCAGGCAGAAAGCTTCTGATCACTTTCTCTGTTTCTTCCGTTCTCTTTGCTAATTCATCTTGAAAATTCACTAAATGTACCATCCTCATTAAGCTGCAGCATTTTCTTCTCCACTGTATCCAGCTTCCCGCTGCAAAGTTTCAAAAGTTCCATGCCCTGTCTGTACAGTATAAAAGAGTCCTCCAGCGATGTGTCTCTGTTTTCCAGTTTTTCAGCCAGCAGATCCAGTTCTGCAAACATCTCTTCCAGAGATTTCTCCTCCTGTAACTGCTCACAGTTTTCTTTCTTCGCCATAGATTCTCTCCTCCTTCACCGTACCTGTAACATCTGCTTCTATCGTACCGTCTGTCACAGATATATAAATGGTATCCCCATTTTGTACCTGTTCTACACTTGTCAATGTCTTTTTATATTTATCTGCCACATAAGAATATCCCTGATTCAGTTTCTTTAAAGGGGAAAGTCCTGCAAAACGTTCCAGATAAACAGACAATCTGTGTCTCTCATCCTGAAGTTTCCTGTTCATTCCATTTTGTACAGCATTCTCCAGATCTGCCAGACGCTGTCTCTGCTCCCGCAGCCTGTTCTCCGGACTCAGATAAGCAAATTTTGTCTGAAAATGCTCCAGTCTGCTGCGGTACAGATCCATTTTACCACTCATTGCACGATATAACCGCTGCCTGTAAATACTTACTGCTTCAATCACACTTCTGTAATCATCCACCGCAAGCTCTGCCGCAGCAGAAGGAGTAGGAGCTCGCAGATCAGCAACGAAATCAGCAATTGTAAAATCCGTTTCATGACCTACTGCGGAAATAATAGGTGTACTGCACTCAAAAATAGCTCTGGCCACGATTTCTTCATTAAACGCCCAGAGATCTTCAATAGAGCCGCCTCCTCTTCCCACAATGATCACATCCACATCTGTCTTATCAAGCATCTGTATTCCTTTTACAATACTTTCTGCCGCACCCGCCCCCTGTACAAGAGCCGGATATAAAATAATCTGTAAATAGGGATTTCTTCGATAGGAAATATTGCGGATATCCTGAACAGCCGCACCTGTCGGTGCAGTTACCACACCCAGACGTCTGATAAATCTCGGAATGGGCTGTTTGTACTCCTGTGCAAACATTCCCATATCTTCCAGTTCCTGCTTCAATGCAAGATATCTCTCATACAGAGTTCCTGCACCTTCCAGGGTAATCTCCTTTGCATACATCTGATAGCGGCCGTCGCGTTCATATACATCCACACTCCCGCCAACGATCACCTTATCGCCATTTTTCATGGCAAATGCAAGTCCCCGTCTGTGTCCGGCAAACATCACACAATTCAATGTTCCTGTCTCATCTTTCAGGGAAAAATAGATGTGTCCGCTTGTATGATATTTACAATTGGACACCTCGCCTTTTACATAAATCTTCTGCAGTAAATAATCCTGGGTAAACATATTTTTGATATAACGGTTTACCTGACCTACAGAATATGTGTTTTTCATTCTGATTTTTCTTCGCTTTCACTGTTGGCAATCTTGCCAAGGATACCGTTTACAAAGGAACCGGAAGTCTCACCGCCAAAACGTTTGGCAAGCTCTACCGCCTCATTGATAGCTACACCTGTAGGTACATCTTTGTCATATTTCAGTTCATACACTGCCAGACGCAGGGCAGTCAGGTCAACGCGGCTCATTCTCTTTGTCTTCCAGCCATTGCTTGTCTCATTTAACAGTGCATCGATCTCGTCTAATTTTTCAAGTACATGGCGGTATTTCCGGCTCATATACTCCTGATCTTTCTCTGAAAGTTCCTCCAGAGTATCAAAATAAAGTGAAAGCTGCTCACTCATCTCTTCCTCTGAATTAAATTCTGTCATGAACAGTAATTTAAAAATATGTTCTCTCTGCTCTCTTCTTCGCATAATTTTTGCTGTATAAACAGCTTTCCTTTCTAAATATCTCTTAAGTACACAAAAAAGGAAAGGGTTACTTTCCTTTTTCGTTCTCCATATCTACACTGGCAATATGAATATTAACATCTGCAACCTCAAGACCTGTCATATTCTCTATGGATGATTTTACTTTCTCCTGAACTTTCTTACTTGTCTCAAGAATGTTCTTACCATATTCGATATTCAGGTTCAGGTCTACTGTTACAACTCCTTCGAGTACAGTAACCTTAACACCTCTGGAAAGATTCTTCATTCCAAGTTTGCTTACCAGTTCGTTTGTGATATTGCCTGCCATGGAAGCAACTCCGTTTACTTCCGTAGCAGCAAGTCCGGCAATGATAGCGACCACTTCATCTGCGATCTGGACCTCACCAATGCCTCCTAAATCCTGTATTTTATATGTTATTCTTTTCTCTGCCATCTGAAAACCTCCTGAGGGATTCTTTAATCTTTGTTCATTATACCAAATCGACAGATAAATGAAAAGGGTTATTTACTGAATTCCGTTAATATTAAGCCAGGATTTCTGTCCTCTGTCATACCCACACTCCAGGAATTTACAAAGAGGAGCAGCGGATTTCCCTTAAGATCAGTAACTTTTTTCATATCAGAGGTTCCAATGATCTTATCCACTTTTACTTCTTCTTTATTTGCAATCCAGCGAATATGTTCATATGGAAGTGTTTCCAGACGGATATCTACATTATATTCATTTTCCAGACGATATTTCAGAACATCAAACTGCAGGACACCTACAACACCTACAATAATTTCTTCCATACCGGTATTAAACTCCTGAAAAATCTGAATAGCACCTTCCTGCGCGATCTGATTGATACCTTTAACAAACTGTTTTCTCTTCATAGTATCAATCTGACGGACTCTCGCAAAATGTTCCGGTGCAAATGTAGGAATACCTTCGAATGCAAACTTTTTACCGGGTGCACAGATTGTATCTCCGATGGAAAAGATACCCGGGTCAAAAACACCGATAATATCTCCGGCATATGCCTCATCTACCACATGGCGGGATTCTGCCATCATCTGCTGTGGCTGAAGCAGACGCATCTTTTTATCACCCTGCACATGATATACTTCCTGGGAAGCGTCAAATTTACCGGAACAGATTCTCATAAATGCGATTCTGTCTCTGTGTGCCTTGTTCATGTTTGCCTGGATTTTAAATACAAACGCTGAGAAATCATCATCCATGGGGTCAATTTCCCCAATATCAGACACTCTCGGAAGCGGTGATGTTGTCATCTTCAGGAAATGTTCCAGAAATGTTTCCACACCGAAGTTTGTCAGCGCAGATCCGAAGAATACAGGTGTCAGCTTACCTTTGCTTACCAGCTCCTGGTCAAAATCTGCACTTGCGCCGTCCAGAAGCTCAATCTCATCCAAAAGCTGTGCTTTCTGCTCCGGATCCATAATCTCATCTGCCCGGCTGTCACTTAACGGGATTTCCTCGATCACACCTTCTTTGGTACCTTTCTGTGTATCAGAAAAGGTAAGTATTTTCTCTGTATCACGGTCATAAACACCGCGGAATTTCTTACCGGAACCGATTGGCCAGTTAATCGGGCAGGTTGCGATGCCAAGTTCTTTCTCAATCTCATCAAGAAGGTCAAATGTGTCGTTTGCATCACGATCCATCTTATTGATAAATGTAAAAATCGGGATATGGCGCATTACGCAGACCTTGAACAGTTTTCTGGTCTGTGCCTCCACACCCTTGGAACCGTCGATTACCATGACTGCAGAATCTGCTGCCATCAGTGTACGGTAAGTATCCTCCGAGAAATCCTGATGTCCCGGTGTATCCAGAATATTAATGCAGTAACCATCATAATGAAACTGCAGAACAGAGGAAGTAACGGAAATACCTCTCTCTTTTTCGATCTCCATCCAGTCTGACACTGCATGGCGGGCTGTTGCCTTACCTTTAACACTTCCGGCAAGATTGATTGCTCCGCCATACAGCAGGAATTTCTCAGTCAGTGTAGTTTTACCTGCATCCGGATGGGAAATAATGGCAAATGTTCTTCTTTTTTCTATTTCATTCGTATACTTAGACACGTTCAGCCTCCTGTTGCGCTTTTTTATAATTGTTTGCATAAAACACCGGCAACAGCCGGTATCAGTTACGTTTTCTATTTTTTTACAGCATTCCTATTCTAGTATATGCACCTCTTTTCTGTCAAGATATATGTTCGCATATTCATATCAAAATATCAGTCATAAATATCAGTTGTATCGATTGCGGTATCCTCATATGGCTGTGCTGATGTTTCGCTGTCTTCCTCATACGAAGTATCTGCTGATGTTTCATCTGTCTGTGTTGTATCTTCTGCATCTTCACTCTCCTTCAGTGGAGTAATCACAATATTTTCTGGCGCAATTCCTGTTTTCCTTTTTACAATATCTTCAATCTGTGCTCTCTGTGCATCAGAAAGTTCTGCTTCAGGGATCACAACATCCGCAGTTTCTCCGGTAAGATTTACAACTACATTCTTAAAGCCCTTCGCCTCCAGCAAAAGCTCTGCTGCCGCTTCTTTTTCTGAAAGGTCTGTCATCGAGACCATCGTATGTATTGCCTCCTGCTTCTCTTCATCATCAATTTCTTCATTATTGATAATGTCCTGCAGATCTGCCTTGTTCTGTGAGCGCACCTGTTCTCTGCTGATCTTTGCCTGTGCGGCAAATCCTGTAGAACCCGTAAACACAGCCTCCCCGGGAGTATCCGTTTCCTGACTGTCTGTAAGACTGTTATCAGTCAGACCTCCATCTGCCTGATTTTCATCCAGAAGAGCAGTTTCATCTGTAAGATCATATCCTGCATCTTCAAGGATACTGCTGCTGTCCGTACTTGCCTCCTTATCCCTGAATCCAAGATCTACATCCGCAAAGTTCAGATATCCTGCCACTGCAATCAGAATTGCCAGCGATGTAATAATGACCTGATTTTTTCCGATGACTTTTTTCACATTTATCTCCTCATTTCATTTTCATTATTCTAATTCTATGAGCATCCACCTGAAATAATGCCATGACCGCCTCCTGAATATTTTGGACCACTACAGGATTTCCTCCGCCTTCCGCAGAAATCAGAACACCGGTCACCTGTATGGTTTCTGAATTATAGAAGCTCTGCCTGTCTTTCTTCTCATCTGTCATCAGGATAACCTGTACCTTTCCCACCCCTTCCGTATTTTCAAGAAATGCTTCAAGTTTCTCTTCCAGAACACTTTTTTGCATATCTTCACTCTGCTCTCCTGCCGTATTTTTCTTTTGCTGCTTACTGGATACAGGCATCGCCGCTACTGCCAGAAGTACTCCGATGAGCAACAGGATTCCCCATTTTGCCGGATTCATTTCGGACAATCTGGATACAAATTCTGTTTTCTTTAAGTCCCCACTCTTCCACCAGCGCATCTTTAAGCTCCTTTCTCTCCTCCTGAGAAATTTCTGTCTTCAGTACAAGGTTTGCCTGCGTCTCCTCCCCTTCTATATTTACTTTCACCTTATATACTTCTATGCCTCTTTTTTCCAGAGTTTCCCGGATTTTCTGTTCCAGTTCCAGTTCGTAACCTTTTTCCAGATAGACTTTCTGAATATTCTGAAATTCCCGGAGTTCTTTCTCTCTGTTTTCTTCAGAAAAATTATCCAGAAAACTTTCCGTCAGTTCCGAACCTTTTCCAAGAATGGAAAATATCGGGGTACTCATCATAAAAATCAGCAGCAGGCCCATAAAAAAGCGTACATATTTCTCATACTTCTGGTCAGGTATCAGATTCAGAACCGCAGTGAAAAAGATATAAAATACTGCCAGATTCCGAATCCATAAATACAGCTCTTCTTTCATATGTTTCCTCCGGCAATCTTTCTGTCAGTTCATCAGGATACAGAAACTACAACTATCAGGAATGTCAGCATGCAAAGTACTTCTGCTGTCAGCAAAAGCTTTAAAAGCATTGCACATCCCTCCCCCATTGTACTCAGGGCTCCCACAACTCTTTTGTCAGAAATTGGCTGTGCAATCGCAGCCAGAAAACGATAAACCAGAGAAAGACTTCCATAATGGATAATCGGTCCTGCTCCAATCAGCAACAGAAGGATCACGATTACTGCGCCAAAACTGTTTCGCACCATCACTGCACTGGTCAGCACTAATTCTGTTACAGCGGTCACTGCATTTCCAATGCCGGGAATCGCACTCGCTGCCTTGCCAACAGCAGAACGCTTCATGGCATCCATCACCGGGCTCACCATATTCCGCACAATCTGCAGACCAACAATAGCTCCCAGAAGAGTTTTCAACCCCCAGTTTACAGCTACATCCAAAAGTTCTGCCATTTTTGTAAGCATCTCCTCTTTTGACAAATAATTAACCATTTTCAGAAGCAAACTCAGGTTTACAGCAGGCAGAAACAGATTTGCAAGAAGCCACTGAACCGCCCAGATCATCAGCAAAATTCCTTCATAAAATGCAGCAGCTGTTGATGATCCGGTTGATGCAGCCACTGTCATAAAATAAGCCGGAGACAGAACTTTCATGAAATCCGTCAGTCCAAGAAGCCAGTTTGTAAGCGTACTTCCAAGCCTTGAGAAATTCTCCATAAGCATTGTAAACAGCGCAAGATAGACAATATAAAAGCTGATACTGCCAACCTGTCCGTTTCCGAAAACATCAGCAAACTCCGCCAGCACCGCTGCAATAAAAATCACAAGTAAAAGTTTCAGTATTAATCCTTTTTCATTCTCTATATCCGAAAAAAAGAGACTATACAAAAAGCTCCGTACAGTCTCTTTTGAAACAGGATCCTCCCCGTTTATGATATTCATCAGTGCTTCTCTGACAGAAAAAACATGGTCATCCATAATCTCATCCAACATTTTCTGCACATCATCAATCTGTATCTCTTCCATTAGATTCTCCTGCAGGATCTGTACTGAAGAATCTTCTTTCTGTTCTGTCTGCGCAGCGGCATATACGGATACTATATGATTCTGAAAGAATGTAAGATATGACACTCTTCCCACCAAAAGTATACATACCAGTATACACCAGTAACCTTTCCACAGATCTGCCTGTTCCCTGATACTTCTCTCTTTATCCTGCCTCATATCATAAACTCCGAAATCGTATCCAGAATTGCCAGTAGTACCGGCATACTCAGAACCATCACAGACAGTTTACAGAACAGGTCAATCTGTGTTCCGATCATCTGATATCCGGCATCTTTGCAGATTGCAGATGAAAACTGTCCGATATATGTAATCCCGATAATCTTAACCAGAACTGTGAGATAACTGCTGTCTATGGGGAAGCTTTCTCTCAGCCTGTTCATGGTTTCAAACAGATAAGAAACTTTTCCTGCTGCAAGACCAAGAATCAGAAAACCCGTCATCATGGTCACAAGTGCAGCAAATTCCGGTCTGGTTTCTTTTAGAATAAAACCAAGCATCATTCCGCAGATACCCATGATTGAAACTTTCACAATATCCATGCCATTCAAACCTCTTTCTGTTCTGTCAACTGCCATAACAGTTGATTTGAAATCACAGCACAAACAACTGCTGAATACTTTCAAACAGTTCATAAATATATGGAACAATCCAGAACAGCACCATCAGAAGCCCCGCCAGGCTTACCAGAAATGCCTGTTCATCCCTTCCACTGTGTTTTAGGATCTGGCAGAGAACAGAAACCAGAATCCCTACTGCAGCGATTTTAAAAATAAGACTTACCTCCACAGTCTCTCCTTTCCGGCTTCTGCTGCCAAATATAGCAAAACAGTAATCTACACAGTAAAGAAACAGATTATAAATACATGCTCACCAAAAAAACACAGCCACAAATATTCCGCCCAGTATTCCCATACTGCGGTATAATTTTCTTTTTTCACAAAAATCTTTCCTGAGTTCCCTGATCGCATATTCTGTTTCCTTTTCCATCAGATCCATCTGTTTTAGCTGCATATCCAGTCCAAGATAACCAAGCTGATCTCCCAGTGAATAAAATCTGTCTCTCTCTTCCTGCAAAAGACAATCCAGATCCAGACACTTTCCGGCCGATTCTCTGAAGATTGTCCCAAAGGAATCCCCTGTTTTTTCTTTCATTTTCTGTGCCGTAAGTATAAAAAATTCTCTGTACTTCCCTTCCAGTTTCCCGGAAGCACCTGTAAAGGCATCGTACAGAGATTTATTTCCATAACGTATTTCTCCTCTTAGGAGGATGATCATCCGTAAGATCATTTCCATCATCTTTTTGCGTCTGCCAAGTTCATTGCTCATGGCAAAACCGCAACCGACACCGGAAATTACAATTACACACAATCCTACTGTTCTAAGCATACTTTTCCATTTTCATCTAATACAGCTTTCAGACATCCTGCCTGATCATTTTTGTCCAGGATAATATAACGTTCAAATACTTTCTCGCCCATAAGCTTATAAAAGAATGGCTGATCCAGAACATCCTCCAGACAGCTTCCATGTGCAGTCGCAATCAGCTTACATCCACAATGGATCACTGAGTCAACTGCCTTGAAATCCTCTTCACAGCCTAACTCGTCCACTGCAACCACATCCGGTGACATGGAACGGACCAGCATCTGCATACCTTCTGATTTCGGACAGCAGTCCAGCACATCTGTACGCATTCCCAGATCATTCTGAGGAATTCCCTGATAACAGCCTGCCAGCTCACTTCTCTCGTCCACCACACCTATTGTCAGACCCTGGGTATTGGCCCATCCATTACTGAGCTGCCTGATAATATCTCTGAGCAGCGTAGTCTTTCCACACCTTGGCGGTGAAATGATCAATGTATTTGCAACCCATTTCTCTGTACGGATATAAGGCATCACCTTATCCGCACATCCCTGAATCTCATGTGCCAGACGGACATTGATGCAGGAAATATATTTCATTCCCATGATCCTGCCCCGATCCAACACTACCTTTCCGGTCACACCTACTCTGTGACCACCCTGAACACTGATAAATCCCTGTCTGATCTCATCCTCATAAGCATACAGGGAATATCCTGTGACATATTCCAGTGTTTCTTTCAGATCTTCCGTTGTCACCAGATACTGTTCCTGACCCGGTTTTCGCAGAAAACACTCTCCTCCGTCATAAGTTAAAAACAACGGGCGCCCTACACGAAGGCGTATCTCATATAATTTATCATAATCCAGCTTCGCATCCATTAAAAGATTCCGGATATTTCCGGCAAACAGGTTTTCAATCTGCTGCGCTTCTATATGTCTCACCTCTTTACACTTAATATATGTGGACAAACCGATTTTAGTACTCTTCCTGATAAGACTCTTCCATTTTTATCAGATTCAGCTTCAGAACCCGGTCTACCACATTTCCTGCATACCCCCTGTACGCATAAGCTCCTGATTCAAAGAGTACGTAAAGTTCATCCCCTTCTACAACAATCTGCTCGATCATCTCAGGCATTCTGTATGATCTTGCAGAATTTTCATTGACATACAGACGTTTATCCGACTGTTCATAAAAAACAATCCTGGATGGCAGAATACCAAAAGAATGAGACAACAACAGCTTATCGTTATAAAAAGCCATTCCCTGTGCCTGTTCTGATATTGTAGAATAATCCAGCGGAACCGCCATTTCAAACATCATGCCAAGTTCCTCATTAAAAGTATTCACCAGATCACCTTTTGAATCCACCGCATATCTCGCGATGGTGCTCTCTGTATATTTGTTAAAACATCCTACATACAGGCACCCCTTATAGAAAGTCATAAAAGAATCTCTCACGATTCCATAAAGACTACATGTCTGATTTACCTGCACAGGCATATGGTTATCCGCATAATTATAGTCACGCAGCACATCCATCTTAATGCTGATCGCCTGCGCGATTCCATTGGTATTTGAAGAATACCACAGCATATCATGTTCCTGATCATAGGCAAGTCCGCCTACATGAGGCAGACCTGGCAGGACTACCTCTTTGATAAATCTGTGAGTTTCTTTGTTGATCACATAAATAACAGAGTTATGTTTTTCCGTATGACAATAGGCACTTACAAGTACATACTCATCGGTCACTGCAAGTCCCTGAGGAGTCATGGAAGTACATACCGCCTGTTTTGTACCCTCTGCATTCAGGAATGTTCTTGTATATCTCAGTCCGGGAATAATATAAGTTCCGTACTCTTTTTCTTTTTTTCTGCCCTCAAAGGCAAAGGTATTTAACTCCTCCTGCTGCGACAGCATCTGTATCTGTCCACGTAATGAATACACTGCAGCATCCTGGTTGGTTACCGGATATTTTGCAGGAGGTTCCGTCTTACCCCTGTATACGAAAGCATATCCCCAGAAAGCCAGTCCAAGTGCCAGTACTGCTACAAGAATCTTCACTGCCAGTCTCCGGATTTCTTTCTTCGTTTGTCTGTTCATGTCTTACCCAAGTATGATGTCTTCATATTTCCAGTTGATTTCCATGGGATTCATTGCCCATACTGCTCCACTGTAACCGTCTTCCATATCAAGCAGCATATGACTGCCTTCATCCATGGATATAGTCCTCATGTCTCTGGAAAGCCCCTCACCGGTCCATTTGATATAAGCTTCCCTCAGTACCCACTGTTCAAAAAATTTCTTTTCCACATTTATATCTGAGAGAATTTCGAGATACTGTTCCCGGGGTACCATACGTCTGAGCATTCTTTCATAATTGGCTCTGCAATGAATCTGCACATCAATTCCAACCTCCTGATCAGCCAGAATACATACCACATATTTTCCGGAATGACTGATATTATAATGCAGGGACGGACGATAGGAAAGGAATGGTTTTCCATGTTCTCCTTCTGCTCTGGGTTCATTGTACAGATTGATTCCATATTCTTTTTTCAGTGCGATTTCCAGAAGTTTCTCTGCGATCATATGCTCCATATGTGCGCCTTCATATTCTTCCCGTATTTTTGTACAGTAAATAATTCCTTTATTCATAGGCCTGTCTCCTCAAGAAACCGGGAAGGCTCCCGTTCCTTCTCATACTGGCGTTTCACATAGGCAAGCACCAGCTTCTTTTTCGCCCTGGTCATCCCTACATAAAACAATCTTCGTTCTTCTTCCACTGCTTCTGCCAAAGCCGCCTTGCGATATGGAATGCTTCCTTCATTAACATTCAGAATATACACAATATCATATTCCAGACCTTTTACCGCATGGAGTGTGGATATAGTCACTCCTTCTTTTTTATCCTGCTGTTTCCTTGCCTGTTCATTCAGACGCTTCGTATATTCTTCTATGTAAGCCTGCCACTTCGCCAGGGTTTTCATGCCTTTTGCACTCTCATGGATCCGGTCCAGGGTCTCAAGCAGTTCCTCTGGTTTTATTTTACGATACTGTGCATATTCACGCAAGTATTCTTCGAATCCCATTCCTTTTCTGATAAAATTAATCGCAGCAAAAGGGGAAAGAGTACCAAGAATCCTCAGATGCGTTTCCAGTGTGGTAATCCTGTCGCACATCCAGTCTTTGTCTTTATAATATTCCCGAAGTTCATTAAAATTAATCTGCGAACTGTTCAACGCTTCTCTGGAAATATAGCGATTTGGCCGGTTCATGATCTCCAGAAAATTCTTCCTGCTCCTGTCTCCTGCTGCCATTTCAAGATAAGCCAGAAGCGCCCGGCAGATCCAGTGGCGGAAAAGATTGGGAAGCTGTTCTTTCATTGTAAAAGGAACCTGATATTCCATCAGCACATTGATCAGACCTTCCGATTCCTGATTTGTACGAAGCAGGATTGCCGTATTCAGCAGATCCTCGCCGCGCTCCATTCTTTTTTTCAGTGCTGCCACCACGCACATATACTCTTCTCTTGGATTATCAAATTCCTTGCACGTCACAGGCATCCCTTCTTCATTTGGAGTATCCAGCTGCTTTTTGAAACGTCTGGTATTACACCCGATCACTTCCATGGCTGTATGCAGGATATTCTTACTGCACCGGTAATTCACATTCAGAAGGACTGTCTCTGCCTTCGGATAATCCTTTGTAAAATTTAACATAATCTCTGGTCTTGCGCCCCGGAAATGATAGATGGACTGGTCATCATCCCCTACAATAAACAGGTTATTGACAGGTGCCGCCAGCATCTGCAAAATCTTGTATTGTAAGCTGTTGATATCCTGAAACTCATCCACCAGAATGTAGACAAATTTTCTCCTCCATGCATTCAGGATATCCTGTCTCTGAGAAAAAAGTTCATAACAACAGAGGATCATATCATCAAAATCCAGCTTGCGTTTCGCCTTCAGAGCCTGCTTATAGCCATGAAAAATGTCCCTGAATATCTCATCCGAGCAACAGGATGCATAATAATGCTCCGGAGAAATACAGTTCCCCTTTACAACACTGATTTCCCTGGCAACTTCTTCAATGAAATCTCCCTCCTGAGCCATTTCCTGTCCATATTTCTCAGTCATCTCACGTAGAATACTGAATTTTTCTTCCTCAGAAAGAATATTGGCCGCACTCAGATGATAGGCCGCTTTCAAAATCCCATAAAAAATTCCGTGGAAAGTTCCAAAAGTCACTTCGCTTCTGTTCTGTCCCACGAATTTCAAAAACCGTTCTTTCATCTCTGTTGCCGCTGCTCTGGAAAAAGTTACAACCAAAATAGAAGAAGCCGGTATCTTCCCCTCATTGATCATGTATGCAGTTCTCTCCACAATAACGGAAGTTTTCCCCGAGCCGGGACCTGCCAGGACCATCATAGGTCCTGACAGGTGAGTGATTGCCCGAAGTTGAGATGGATTTCTCTTCATATTTATTTGCTTAATTTCTCAATAGCTGCCTTTACTCGTTTGATTGTCTCGTCTTTACCGATGATCTCCATGATCTCAGTAGCACCGGCCGGCGTCATCTGCTTGCCGGAAACAGCAGTACGCAGAGGCCACATTACATATCCGTTCTTATAACCATGCTCTTTTACAAATGCACTTAATGTTTCAAATAACGGATCATTTGTATAATCTTCCTGTTCTTCCAGAACCGGAAGTACTTCTTTTAATACTGTAAGAGAAGTCTCTTCATTTGTCTTCATTTTCTTATGGCAGTACATGGCGGAATCATATTCCGGTACTTCCTCAAAGAAGTCAATCAGAGCCGGAATGTCAGGGAATGTTTCGATTCTGGTCTGTACCATTCCTGCAATCTTCTTGAAGTTGTAGTCTTTCTTCAGAACTTCTTTCATATACGGAAGTGCTCTCTCATAGAATTCATCCGCATCCATTTTCTTGATATACTCACCATTCATCCAACGAAGTTTCGCAATATCAAATACTGCCGGAGATTTATTGATATGATGATAATCAAATACCTGTACCAGTTCATCCAGTGTAAAGATCTCTCTGTTGTCAGAAGGGCTCCATCCGAGAAGTGCCACATAGTTGATGATTGCTTCTGAAACAAATCCCTGATCAAGCAGGTCTTCATAAGAGGAATGTCCACAACGTTTGGAAAGCTTCTGGTGTGTCTCATCTGTGATCAGCGGACAATGTACATAAACCGGGATATCCCATCCGAAAGCTTCGTAGATACGGTTGTATTTCGGAGCTGAGGAAAGATACTCGTTACCTCTTACTACGTGTGTGATCTCCATTAAATGGTCATCGATTACGTTTGCAAAGTTATAAGTTGGGTATCCGTCAGATTTGATCAGGATCAGATCTTCCAGTTCCTCATTGTTTACTGTGATATCTCCGTAGATTACATCATGGAATGTTGTAGTTCCCTCTGTTGGCATATTGAAACGGATTACGTGTGGTTCTCCTGCATCAAGACGACGCTGTACTTCTTCTTTGGAAAGTTTAAGGCAGCGTTTGTCATAAATGGAAATCTCTTTTCCTGCCACAACACGTTTCATACCTTCCAGTTCTTCCTTCTTACAGAAACAGTAGTATGCATCACCCTGTTCTACTAACTGCTGTGCATATTTCAGATAGATCCCCTGTGCCTGACGCTCACTCTGAACATACGGTCCAAAGCCTTTGTCCTTGTCCGGACCTTCATCATGGAGAAGTCCTGTTTTTGCAAGAGTACGGTAGATAATATCTACAGCGCCTTCTACGTAACGTTCCTGGTCTGTATCTTCAATACGGAGGATGAAATCTCCGCCTTCATGTTTTGTAATAAGGTATGCATATAATGCTGTTCTTAAATTTCCAACATGCATTCTGCCTGTAGGGCTTGGTGCAAATCTTGTTCTGATCTTGGTCATAACTTTTTTCACTCCTGAATTTTTTATATATTCAAAATCTGTAAAAAAAGACCCTGCTTAAAAGCAGCGCCTTTCTACTTTCGGGTTTATTATACGTCAGAGGCTTTCTTATTTCAAGTCGGGATAGGGGAAAATTTTAATGTTTTTTGAATAGGGACGCATGGGAAGCGATAGTGTCCGGGGGCTCAGTTTCGGAACCATTGTATTTCTAGGCATTTGGGAAGCCGCTAAAATCATGAGCCACTCTCTCAAACTCGCTACGTCTCCGACTTCGCTCAGACAGTGAAACGATTGGCTCATAACGCGTCTTCCCAAATGCCAAGAACTACAATGAACCCTCAAATTCACCCCCGGACACTATCGCTTCCCATGCTGACTATTGGCTATATAACATATTACCGTACAACAGTAAAGAAAGCACCACTCCTGACTTCGCAGAATAATTAACCAAAATAATATATCTACTGTACAATATAACTATAGAAACCCTAAGAAAACGCATAACAACATGCAACAAAACAGCGCAGAAAAATATTTTATTTGGAGTGCATTTGCAGGGGTCTTAGATATTCTTAGTTCTCAGAAATCTGCGTTATGAGCCGGCTGCATCACTGTCTGAGCGAAGTTTGCAACGAAGCGAGTTTGACAAGACGGCTCATGCCTTTAGCAGATTTCTGAGAGCTTAGAATATCTTAGACCCCGAAACCGCACTCCAAATAAAATATTTTTCTGCGCGTCCCTTTTAACATCGTGCTACATCTTACGAAACCTCTCATACCGTTCCTGTGCAATCTGCAGTCCACTTTTACCAGTCTGTTTCTCCAGGAACTGCTTCATTCTGATCTTCATATATTCTGCAATTTCCGGCAAATTCTCCTCACTTGCAGGATATTCCTCCGGTATGATCCGTTCAATGATTCCCAGTTCTTTCAGATGAGCCGCCGTTACTTTCATGACCTCCGCAGCTTCCGGTGCCTTTCTGCTGTCTTTCCAGAGAATGGATGCAAAGCCTTCCGGTGAAAGGATGGTGTAGGTTGCATTTTCCATCATCCAGACTTCATTGCCGACTGCAAGTGCAAGTGCACCGCCACTGCCGCCTTCACCAATTACAACCGAAAGAACCGGCACCTTCAAATCGGACATTTCCAGAAGATTCCTTGCAATGGCTTCGCCCTGTCCCCGTTCTTCTGCTTCCAGTCCACAGAATGCCCCCGGAGTGTCTACAAATGCAATGACTGCACGTCCGAATTTCTCTGCCTGTTTCATCAGTCGAAGAGCCTTTTTGTACCCTTCCGGTGATGGCATTCCGAAGTTACATCTGATGTTTTCTTTTGTAGTATGCCCTTTACGGATTCCGATTACTGTAACAGGCTGTCCGTCCAGTGTAGCGATACCGCCGATGATAGCATTGTCGTCTCTGACACCTCTGTCACCATGAAATTCCATGAAACCATCAAAAATGGCATCAATATATTCCGCTGCTGACGGACGGTCACTGCTTCTGGCAATCTGGACTCTGTCCCAGGCTGTGAGATTTTTTTGTTTCTTCTGCTTTTTCTTTTTGCCAAAAGTATCAAAAGATCTGGCAGATGTTTCCTGTGGAAATTCTCCGTAACATTTTCTGGTATCATGCAGTTTCAGGATCAGCGAAAGAACATCCCGCATAGAGCCTCGTTCAACAATTCCGTCGAGAAATCCATGTTCCAGAAGAAATTCCGGTCTCTGGAAGCCCTCCGGCAGTTTCTGACCTATAGTCTGTTCAATGACTCTCGGGCCGGCAAATCCGATCAGTGAGCCTGGTTCTGCAAGGATAATATCTCCAAGCATGGCAAAGCTTGCTGTAACGCCACCGGTAGTCGGGTCTGTCAGCACAGATGTGTAGAGAAGCCCTGCCTGGGAGTGACGTTTAATGGCTGCGGAGGTTTTTGCCATCTGCATCAGTGATACGATTCCTTCCTGCATTCTGGCACCGCCAGAGCAACAGAACAGAATGACCGGAAGTCCCTGTTTTGTTGCTTCTTCAAATGAGCGGGTGATCTTTTCTCCCACCACATATCCCATGGAAGCCATGAGAAATCTGGTATCCATGGCTCCGATCACTGTACGGATTCCTCCGATGGTGGCTTCTCCGATGAGAATTGCCTCATCAAGGTGTGTTTTTTCTCTCAGATCCTCAATTTTCTGCGGATAATCCGGATAGTCCAGTGGATTACTGTTGTCAATTCCTGTGAACCACTCTTTAAAACTTCCTTTATCTGCGATCATTTTGATCCGGCGTTTCGCACTGATTCTGAAATATCCTCCGCATTTCGGGCACACATAGGCGTTGGATATTACGTCTTCTCTGTAAACCATTTCTCCGCACTTTGGACATTTGATCCATAAGCCTTCAGGTACGGAAACAGATGCGGCCTGTTTATGCCGGTCTTCTGAAACTGTTTTCTTAAAAAATCTCTTCAAGTCTGCCATTAAAATCCTGCTCCTTTATGTAACCCAATTTGATGTTCTTTCAGACAACAAAATAACGTTAATAACTATTAATCAAACTAATTCTGTCAAAAATAATTTTATCGATTTGCTTATCAATTACCTTTCAATAATAAATATGTAATTTCTGCTGAACTATAAAATATATTTACACCAGTTTTCTTTTACAGATCCGGATAATGCTGCGGAATGAAATCTGTGGTGATATTTCCTTCCTGAAAATCCGGCTGATTGAGAAGTTCATACAGAAAATCCACGTTAGTTTTTACTCCTTCGATGGCAACTTCTCCAAGTGCACTGATCATCTTTCGAATGGCACTGCGGCGGTCTTTGTCATAAACAATGATCTTGGCAATCATAGAATCATAGTAGGGCGGGATTGCGTAGTCATTATAAACTGCTGTATCCACGCGGATTCCGTTTCCACCGGGAAGATGTAAGTCAGTGATCTTACCCGGGCATGGCATGAAATGTCTCTCAGGATCCTCGGCATTGATTCTGCATTCCATGGCGTGGCCGCGGATTTCTATATCTTTCTGCTGAACGCTTAACGGTTCACCTGCCGCAATGCAGATCTGCTCTTTGATCAGGTCTACACCAGACACAAATTCTGTTACCGGATGTTCTACCTGGATTCTGGTGTTCATTTCCATGAAATAAAATTCTCCGGACTGATCCAGAAGAAATTCTATGGTTCCTGCACTTTCATAGCCTGCTGCCTTTGCTGCCCGTACTGCTGTCTCACCCATTTTCTTTCTCAGATCATCAGAGATTGCGATACATGGAGACTCTTCGATCATTTTCTGGTGACGTCTCTGAACAGAGCAGTCTCGTTCTCCCAGATGAACTACATTTCCGTATTTATCCGCAAGAATCTGCACTTCAACATGTCTGGGATTCTCCACAAACCGTTCCAGATACATGGTATTATCGGAGAAGGAATGGACCGACTCCTGCTGTGCTGTCTCAAACAATTTGGCAAATTCCTGTTCATTTCCGGCTACACGCATTCCTTTTCCACCGCCGCCTGCTGATGCTTTGATCATGACCGGAAAACCGATTTCCTTTACAGCTTCCAAAGCCTGCTCTACTGTGTAGACCGGTTCCTTTGTGCCGGGCACTACCGGGACTTTAGCTTTCCGCATTGTGTTTTTCGCCTCAGATTTATTTCCCATTCTGGAAATTACTTCTGCGGAAGGACCTATAAATGCCACATTACATTTCTCACACATTTCCACAAAACGGCTGTTCTCTGAGAGAAATCCGAATCCCGGGTGGATTGCTTCTGCTTTTGTGGCAATGGTAGCACTTAAGATTCGCTCCATGTTCAGATAGCTGTCTGATGACTGTGCCTTTCCGATGCATACTGCTTCATCTGCAAGCTGGGTATGCAGGGCATCTCTGTCTGCTTCTGAGTATACGGCTACTGTGCGGATTCCCATCTCACGACATGCCCGGATGATCCTCACTGCAATTTCACCACGATTGGCGATCAAAATTTTATTAAACATCTGTTATGCTCCTACTGCAAAAGTCAGCTCTGCGATCACTGCTACCTTACCGTCCTGGTTTGTTGCTTTTGCTTTTCCCACTCCCATGGGACCTTTTTCCTTAATGATCTCTACTTCGAGAGTAAGGGTATCTCCGGGAACTACCTTGTTCTTGAATTTTGCATTGTTGATCGATGCAAAATATGCGATCTTTCCTTTATTTTCCGGTTTACTCAGAATTGCAACTGCACCTGTCTGCGCAAGCGCTTCAATGATCAGAACTCCTGGCATAACCGGTTCCTGTGGAAAGTGTCCTGCGAAATGCGGCTCATTATAGGTAACACATTTCTTTCCTGTTGCCTTCACACCCGGCACCAGTTCTTCAATAGTATCAATCAGGAGGAACGGGTGTCTGTGGGGAATGATCTCCATGATTTCTTTTGTTGTAAGTTTCATAGTTTTTTACCTCCTTCTTCTATTCTATCACAAACATCGGCTGTCCGAACTCTACCATCTGCTCGTTTTCTACAAGGATTTCTTTTACTGTACCATCAAATTCTGATTCAATCTCGTTCATCAGCTTCATTGCTTCCACAATGCCAAGGACCTGACCTTTGCTTACTTTATCTCCTACTTTTACAAAGGGGGGATTTTCCGGAGAAGATGCTGCATAATAGGTACCTACAAGAGGAGACTTTACCACACTTCCTGTCTGTACTTCATCGTTAACAGCATTGACGGATTCTACATGTACAGCCTGCTGCACTACCGGCTGATACTGCTGAGCATCTGCCGGATCAGTATTGACTGCCATCTGCTGTACAATTGTTTTCTCTTTTGACATGGAAATATTTAAGGTATCGTCCTGCAGGTTAAATTCTGTGAGATCTGAATCGCTGACTGCGTGGATCAGTTCTAATATATTTGCCAGTTCCATTTATTTCCTCCTGCTGAAATAGCTATATTATAAGATCACTGTCGTATATTGTTTTCAAAATCACCATACCATTTATTATCTGCGTGATCAGTCTTCGTACTTTTTAATAAGTAAGGATGCGTTATGTCCGCCAAAGCCAAGAGAATTGGTAAGTGCATATTTGATATCCATCTTTACATTACCATTTCCTACATAATCCAGGTCACACTGTTCATCCGGCACCTTATAACCAACAGTCTGATGGATCAGGCCTTCCTGAAGTTCTTTTACACAGGTGATCACTTCCACTGCACCGGCAGCTCCCAGAAGATGTCCTGTAATAGATTTTGTAGAATTTATTTTCATTTCTTTTGCGTGTTCACCAAATGTTTTCTTAATGGCAATTGTTTCAAATAAGTCATTATGATGTGTGCTTGTACCATGTGCGTTTACATACCATACATCATCTGTGGAAATTCCTGCTTCTTTTACAGCCCATTCCATAGCTTTGGCAGCACCGGAACCGTCCTCTGCAGGGGATGTAATGTGATAAGCATCTCCTGTTGCACCATATCCGACAACCTCGCCAAGGATTTTCGCTCCACGTGCTTTGGCATGCTCCAGTTCTTCCAGAACTACCACGCCGGCACCCTCACCCATTACAAAACCGCTTCTTTCTTTGTCAAACGGGATGGAACATCTCTCAGGATCTGTGGATGAGGTCAATGCTGTCAGTGCCGCAAAACCACCAAAGCCTGTTGGTGTGATAGCTGCTTCCGTTCCACCTGCAACCATAACATCTGCATCAGAGCACTGAATAGTACGGTATGCTTCTCCAATGCTGTGGGTTCCTGTTGCACAGGCAGTTACAACATTAATGTTCTTTCCGCGGAGTCCAAACTGAATGGAAACATTTCCGGATGCCATATTGGAGATCAGAAGAGGAATCATCAGAGGATTCAGTCTTCCTGGTCCCTTTGTGTTGAGAATTTCGCAGGATTTCTCTACCACCTGCATACTTCCGATACCGCTTCCCACGCTACAGCCTACACGGAAGGGATCTTCTTTTGTCATATCCAGTCCGGACTGCTCAATAGCTTCTTTTGCTGCTGCTACCGCATACTGGCTGAAAAGCTCCATACGTTTTGCAGATTTGAAATCCATATAATCCTTTGGATTAAAATTGTTGATTTCCGCAGCCATATGCGCTCTGTAATTTGTGGAATCAAAACGTGTTACTTCTGCAAAGTTTGTTTTTCCTTCTTTTACACTGTTCCAGAATTCTTCTACACTAAGGCCTACCGGAGTGATTGCTCCCATACCTGTAATTACAACTCTTCTCATTTTGTTCTCCTTATTTATACATTCATACCGCCATCTACGCTGATGACCTGTCCTGTAATATAGTCTGCTTTGTCTGATGCCAGAAATACTGCTGTATTTGCAATATCCTCAGGCTTTCCGAAACGTCCCAGGATAATCTGCTTACATGCATTTTCCCTGATTTCTTCTGAGAGTACTTCTGTCATCTCTGTGTCTACAAATCCAGGTGCAATGGCATTTACCGTAATTCCCCGGCTGCCCAGCTCTCTTGCCATTGTTTTTGTCAGACCGATCACACCTGCTTTGGATGCAGCATAATTTGCCTGGCCCACATTTCCGAGGATTCCGGAAACAGAAGAAATATTGATGATCTTTCCACTTCTCTGTTTCAGCATCTGACGGGCACTGTGACGGATTGTATTGAATGTGCCTTTCAGGTTTACATTAAGTACAGAATCGAAATCCTCTTCTTTCATTTTCATAATCAGACCATCTTTGGTAATTCCTGCATTATTAACCAGAATATCAAGGTGTCCGTATTCTTTAACTATATCTTTAATCATTGCTTCACAGGCTGCGAAATCACTGACATTGCATTTATATATGGAAGCTTTTCCACCGTTTTCTTCGATGGTCTGTTTTACTTCCTTCGCTCTCTCTTCAGAACCATTGTAATTGATAACCACCTCTGCACTTTCCTTTGCAAGAGCAATAGCAATGGCTCGTCCGATTCCACGTCCTGCACCTGTAATCAGGGCAATTTTATTTTTCAGCATTTTACAGACACTCCTTTCTCACTTCATCCAGATCTTCTGTTTTCTCAACATGTAATGCTTTTACATTTCTGTTGATCTTTTTGAGAAATCCTGTCAGAGTTTTTCCCGGTCCAATCTCAATAAAAGTATCTACACCATCATCAATCATCTGTTCTACACACTGCTGCCAACGCACAGAGGATGAAACCTGGCTGACAAGCAATTCCTTTACCTGCTCCGGTCCTGTCACATACTGTGCAGTTACATTTGTCACATAAGGTACTGTAAATGACTGGATTTCTACCTTCTCAAGTTCTTGTCCCAGTTTTTCCCCTGCGCCTTTGAGAAGCTCACAGTGAAATGGGCCACTGACTTTAAGAGGAATCACACGTCTGGCGCCTGCTGCCTTTAATGCCTCCCCTGCTGCTGCAACTGCTGTCTCCTCGCCTGTGATCACAATCTGTCCCGGACAGTTATAATTTGCAATGGATACAATTCCCTGTGTCTCATTGCAGATTTTTTCAATCAGCTCTGCATCTGTTCCAAGAACAGCGGACATTGCACCACCTGTAGGATATGCCTCCTGCATAAAAATTCCTCTTTTTCGCACTACAGTAAATGCATCCTCTTCCTTCATAACACCGGAGGCCACCAGTGCTCCGTATTCTCCAAGGCTCAGTCCAGCATTTACCTGAGACCTGATTCCGGCTTCCTCTACAGCTCTCAAGATTGCGATTTCTGCTGTCAGCATGGCAATCTGTGTATATTCTGTAATATTTAATCTGTCATTTTCTTCAAAGCATAAAGCTTTCACATCAAGTCCGGATGCTTTTGATGCGCTTTCAAATACTTCGCGACTTACAGCATATTTTTCATAAAAATCTTTCGCCATTCCTGTATACTGTGCACCCTGTCCCGGAAATACAAATGCAATTTTAGACATATCATTTTCCTTTCCTTTATTTTTATGTTTATATCAGATGATAACAATTTGTTTCTGATTGCAAATTATTTTAGTTTAAAATATTTTGATATTCAAATTATAATGTCAAAAAATTCTCCCCGAAGCCATCTCTGGCTCCAAGGAGTTATTTGTCATTTCTATATGATTAAGCCTCTACGCCTTTGTTTTTCAGATAATCCATAACAGCTCCGACTGTTGTTAAATCTGTAAGATCTTCAGCCGGGATCTCAATATTGTATTCATCTTCCAGAGCCATAACCAGCTCAAACAGGTCAAGTGAATCTGCGCCAAGATCATCCTTGAAAGAAGTTTCAGCAGTAATTCCTGCTGCATCACAATTTAACTGCTCTGCAATCATTTCACTCATTTTTTCTAACATAATTTTCTCTTCTCCTTTAATTCAAGCCCCGGAATGCTTCTCTTTTTCCTGCTCCGGTTATCACTTGTTTTTTATTATTTTTGTTAAGCAGATGATGATTCTGCTTTTTCTTGTTTTCAACCTTATCATCCTTCAGACCAGTAAATACGTCTCATTTATTCAGATTTGGTTTTATCGGGATTGATTACTTTGATGTTCAAAGTATATATTCTTCCCTCCTGTTTGTCAAGCACTATTTTATTACATTTTTTATTCCTCAAATTTAATCTGCCTTGCCACACTCAGCGCAAGTCCCATCTCTGCCATAAGGAATACGATCGACGTACCTCCATAACTGATAAACGGAAGAGTGACACCTGTATTCGGCATAAGGTTTACAACAACCGCAATATTAAGAATAACCTGCAATGCTATGTGAATAAAAATCCCACTGACCATAAGTGAGCCAAACATATCCGGTGCATTCTGTGCAATAACAAACAGCCTGTATAACAGATATGCATAAAGCATCAGCACGATAAGACCTCCAAAAATCCCCAGTTCTTCACAGATAATTGAAAAAATCATGTCATTCTGTGCCTCAGGTACACTTCCCAGCTTCTGAATACTGTTTCCAAGTCCTCTGCCAAAAAATCCTCCCGAGCCAATCGCATACAATGCCTGAATTGTCTGATACCCCCAACTGTCCGCATATTCTTCCGGATGAAGCCATACCATGATTCGTCTCAGACGAAAGCTTCCACTTCCATCAACACTCACTGTTGCATTCAGAAAAATGACTCCGATCACTGCCAGCGCAATAACAACACCTGCAATAATAATAAAAATCTTAATATCCGGGTGAGCCACAAAAATCAGTCCTGCAGTAATACAGAAAATAATAATTGCTGTACTCAGATTGTCCGTAAATACATATGCAGCCAGTGCCAGTCCGCCTCCCACAACAGCAAGAACCATACAGCCCTTTAAGGTACGGACTTTCTTTCCCATATGCACGATCATATATGGGAGGCAGACAATAACTGCTATCTTGGCAAGCTCTGCCGGCTGGAACTGAACCGGTCCAAGATTCAGCCATCTCTGGGCACCATGAGAAGACTGCCCCAGCGGTGTTTTTACCAGTGCCATCAACACCAGTGCCGCTACATACAAAGCTGTGCTAAAACGGTTCAGTATCCGATAATTGAGCCTGGAAATGATCAGTGCCATGATAATACATGCCACGCTGATGATGGCCTGTTTTTTAAAAAAATACATGTCGCTTCCGTAATTTATCTGAGCCATATAGGAGCTTGTACTGTACAGCATGATAAGCCCAAAACAGGTCAGCAGTACAATAACTGCTACCAGACTGTAATCATAATAATCTGTTTTTGTTTTTCGACGCGCCCTGCTCTTGGAAGATGCTGTTGAATACGACTTTTTTTGTGATTTTGTATTTTCCATTTAATCACCTGATGCTTTCTTGTTTTCTAAAATTCCCATCTGACTTTTTTATTATAACAGAAAGCTTTTTCATAAGCAATGGGGCAGTTGCCTGATTGCATCTGCCCCATTTTAGTTACTATTCACTGGTAATATCCCGCGAGGTGTTTTTGTGAGCGAAGGTCACAGAAAACCCGAGACATACTGCGCGAATTTATGCG
>PPYE01679939.1_pt1 | contig 140430 bp, 129 predicted proteins | sample 1559881 | NCBI WGS metagenome assembly PPYE01 (sample SAMN08240022, study PRJNA423297) | Human gut metagenome, whole genome shotgun sequencing project.
GCAACAGATAAAGAGGACGGAACTATCACTTTGACAAAAGATAATATTGTTGCAAATGATGTAGATACTTCTAAGGCTGGTACTTACCATGTGACTTATAAAGTAACAGATAAAAACGGAGCTTCTGCTAAAAAAACGATTACTGTAACTGTGAAACAAAATACAGGCGACCTTAACTCTGCTCCAATCATTTCAGCAAATGATGTTACATTGAATGTAGGCGATACGTTCGACCCATTGGTAAATGCGACAGCAACAGATAAAGAGGACGGAACGATTATTTTAACAAAAGATAACATTATTGCAAATGATGTAGATACTTCTAAGGCTGGCACTTATCATGTAACTTTCCGTGTAGTAGATAAAAATGGTGCAATTACTGAAAAAACAATTACAGTTACCGTAAAAGAAAAAGCAACAAATAAACCTGTAAGTCCACAACAGCCACAGAAACCGAGCAAGCCAACTACTCCAACAAAGCCTAGCGGACAAAAGAACCCTGTAAAAACAGGTGATATGACAAACGTAGGATTGTTTACTTCTATGTTTGCTGGTTCAACCGGTGTATTAGCTGTTTTATTCGGTAAAAAACGTAAAAGAAATAAGAACAATTAACAAAATGTATAATAACAATCAATAGCGACTAATGATTTTCATGTAAAAGGACACCAAACTATACGGTGTCCTTTTCAAATTCTTACGTCATATCAAGGCTCATTCAATCGTGGTAAATTCGTGGTAAAATGAGTGCTTTCCTATATTTCAAAATGCTTGAAAGTATAGTGTTTATGCGGATAATCAAAAATCAGATATAAAATTTATGTGAATTCTTACAACTACTTCCAACTGGATTGCCAGAAGCCCTACCGGAAGTCCGACTGCAATCGCTGCATCGACTCCTGTTCCGGTTCTCACGGCAATAAACGTTCCTATAATCGTCGCCAAACCATAATTCGGAGCAGATGCTCCTCCCAAAGCTGCAACGCCAAGCGACATCAACTGGAATGTTCCTCCGATCATAAGACCTGTATTCATATCGCCCATGATCAAACCTGATATCATTCCTACAATTACCGAAAACCATGACAAAACAACCGGTCCGTTCTGGTCAACCGTCATATATCCTGCCAAAATCACGATCAAAATATTTTGTATTACTTCCATATCTTTCACCTCAATCTCTCTTTAACAATCCGATTCCGAAAAATCTCATCACATTAAACATATCTCTTTTATCCGAATCTCTTGTTTCTTAATATGCCTCTTCTGCATCTGTCGGAACATATTGAATCACAACCGGTATTCCTTTTCCCTTGATCGTTTCAAGATCCTCTTTTTCTTTTTCATTTAATGCAATAAATTTAGAAATAGGAGTTCTTCCGTCTTCATTAAACATAATCCCAAGATCAACTTTCGGTATCTCTACGCCGCCTTCAATCAGACGGATTAAAGTTTCCGGTTCTTTTACAAGGACAAAAACTCTTTGACCGTCATATTTCCCTGCTTTAAAATTAGCAATCGCCGTCTCTGCCGAAATCACCGATACTCCCGTTCCTGCCGGCTTCGCCATTCTCATACTCGCTTTTACCTCTTCATTGCTGCAAAGAATGTCGTCTACAACCATAAATCTCTTCACCTGAAGCGCCGGCGCCCATTGATTTACGATAATCCCATGAATCAAACGCTGATCAATTCTTGCTAATACTACCATTTTTGTTCCTCCTCTTTTTTAATCATTTTTAGTTTCTTTATTTGTGTTTTTCGTTTACAAATACGTCTCTGTTTTTCGTTTGGTATCGTTACCAATTTTTTGTTTTTAAAAACCGGTTCTATTTTCATACCGGTTTCTGTCCGATTTATGCCGACTGTCTGACTATCAGCTTCAAATCCAACTCTTTTCTTCTTATTCCTTCTGATTCACCTTTTAATTGACGAACCATTTCTTTTGCCGCACATCGGCCTTCATCCTGTACAGGCTGCCATATCGTTGTTAACGGAATCTGGAGATAGGATGCCAATGGCTGATCATCTACTCCCATAATCGCAATATCCTGTGGTATTTTTACACCATTCTTCAGCGCTTCCATCACCATGCCTGCCGCAACCTCATCACTTCCGGCAATTACCGCATCCGGTTTTTCGGAAAGTTCCAAAATCTTCCGCATAATCTTTCGCCCGTCTTCCATTTCCCTCACTCCCGAAAACAGCCATGCCGTATTTGCCGCAATTCCGCTTTGAGCAAGCGCGTCCATATATCCTCTATAGCGATCGCTGTCGATATTAATTCCTTTATCCTGAAGGGTCACTGCTCTTGTTCCTGTACAATATGCAATCTTTCGATATCCTTTTTCCAAAAGATATTTCGAAGCTTTATAAAACCCTTCATACTGTCTGCCGCATACCATCGAAATTTCCTTGTCCTGATTATATTCATTGCAGACGACAAGTTTTCCATATTCGCCATATGATTTCAACTTATCCCAGTCATTCTCTATCGCACATAAAATCACTCCGTCAGCATGCTGCATCTTCAGAAGATTCATTGCGCTTTCTTCACTTTCTTTTTCTCCGTAAGTCTGCACGATCAATGTTCGGTAATGATACTGTCTGCAAGTTTTCTCAATTGAATCGACCAGTTGTGCGAAAAAGTTATTTGTGATAGTAGGAACAACTACCGCTATATTCCCGGAGCCCGAACCTCTTAACTGTCTTGCCGCCTGAAGCGGACTATACCCAAGAGCGTCCATAGCCTCCAGTATCTTCTGTCTCTTTTCCTCCGAAACATGAGGTTTGTTATTGATAACTCTTGAGACAGTTGAAACTGACATTCCTGACAGCCGAGCAACATCTGATATCGTTGCCAAAACTTTTTCCACCTCACTTTTCTCTTTGTTTTCTTGTTTATGTCTTTACAATATACTCACTTTCGTCATTTGTCAATCGCATTTTTGGTATCGTTTTCATATTTGTCAAAACATCCAAAATCCACAAATGAAATTTGGTAGTTTTAACGAATAGGTTTTTGATTTTTTATCTTTCATAAAACTTATCTTTTATTCTTTCGTATCTTTTGAAGGACCAGACCGATCATCAATCCAACCAAAGCCGGACACACCCATCCAAAACCATACTTCGATATCGGAAGCATCTTTGATACCGCACCGAGCATCTCCTGAAGTTTCACGATTACATCCGAATTTTTTGGCAAAGCTTTCACAAAATCTAAAATCGCCGCTGCAGCCGTAAACGCTGTCACCCAACTGTATATTCTTCTGTCATTCCCAAACAGCTTTCCGCATAAAGTAAGCAAAATAAGTGTCACTGCCAGCGGATACAAGAACATCAAAACAGGAAGAGAATATGCAATGATCGCATCAAGTCCTACATTTGCGATCAAGAAAGAAAGAAGAGAAAAAATCACTGCCCACACACGATAAGAAGGTCCGTTCGGAAATATCTTTTCAAACGTCTCCCCACAGCTTGTAACAAGGCCGATCGCTGTTTTCAAACATGCCACCGCAAAAATCAGCGCTAATATAATCTGACCCGGCTTTCCGAAATAGTATTCGGAAACGATCGCAAATGTCTCTCCTCCATTTGCCGCCACAGGAAACACCCCGCGGCTCTGCGCACCGACAACCGCAACCAAAACATAGATAAGCGCCATTAATAATGAGCTGAAAACGCCTGCTTTTATCGTATTTTTTGCCACTGCTCCCGACTCCTTTATACCAAGGCTTCTGATTACATTAACAACAATAATTCCGAAAGCAAGCCCGGCCAGAGCATCCATCGTATTATACCCTTCCAGCAGACCGGTTGAAAAGGCGCCGGACACATATGCGCCGGATGCCTCGATCTTACTCATATTTCCGGCCGGTGAAAAAAGCGCCCGAATAACAAAAATACTCAACAAAATTAAAAACAGAGGATTCAGTATTTTCCCGATCCACGTTAAGATCTGTCCCGGCTTCAATGAAAAAAACAATACAACGGCAAAAAATACAAAAGAGAATATTCCCAATCCTGCCATCTTCCCGCCGTCTGAAATAAACGGCTCTATTCCAACTGTAAACGAAACCGTAGCGCATCTTGGGATTGCAAAAAAAGGCCCGATCGTCAAATACAAAAGACACGTAAAGAAAACTCCGTATTTTCTGCCGATCTGACTGCTTAATTCCAAAAGTCCGTCTTTCTGGCTGACGCCAAGCGCCGCCACACCAAGAAGCGGAAGCCCGACACCTGTGATCAGAAAACCTGCCGATGCCGCCCACACATGATGGCCTGCAAGCTGTCCCATAAATATCGGAAAGATCAAATTTCCCGCGCCAAAAAACATCCCAAACAACATACTTGCAACAAATATCAACTCTTTAAATGTAAGATTCTTTTTCATGTTCCACCTGCCTTATACGTCTGAATACTATAAATATTTCTCCCATTACATCTATTTCGTTCCGATGCGGCAAACGCCTTTACTGTACATTTTTTATCAAGAATACATCCAGTGTATCATATACACTTCCGATTCGCCAGTTTTATTTAAGCTTTCCTTAATATTCCTTAATATTCCCGCAATTCCCACAATCTTCTTATTTTCGATGATATACTTATTTTATACTTTTAACGAAACACAAACACTTAGGCGAACTTGCTTTTTCACAACTCCCAACAGCCTTTTAAAACATATATAAAGGAGAAACTCTATGGAAACTTTAATTTTTTATACCTATGAATTTGCGGCTTCGATCCTTCCTTTTTCGGCTGCCTTTATTTTTCTTTCGCACAAACAGAAAAAGGGCGGAGAAAAAACACATCTTCTGCCCGGCCTGCTTTTATTTCTTTTTGCCGTCTACATCGTATGTGTATATCACGTCACAGGAACCGGCACTTTATGGGATGCATTTTTGTATCGCTTCCAAACAGAAATTTCCCACATTAATCCTATCCCCTTTTCTGCGGGAATCGATATGGTCGGATATATTTTGAATATCATCCTGTTCATTCCGTTTGGGTTTTTGATCCCTTTAATCTGGAAAAAAATGAGATCGCTGCACCTAACCGCCCTTGCAGGATTTTCTTTTTCCATACTGATCGAAATAAGCCAGTTATTAAATAACCGACGAACCGATATCGACGACCTTATTATGAATACTTTAGGAGCGATTATCGGATTCTTAATATATAAATCATTCAAGAAACTGATGCCAACCAGACTTCATAATAAATTAAATGATTTTTCTTATCCTGTCTTGGAACTTCCGCTCTACATTTTCATCCTCTTTGCCGGACGTTTCTTTTTCTTCCATGAAATGGGATTTGCAAAATTGTTGTACGGATTTTAAATGCATTTTATCAGATCAGAAGAAAACGTATTTTTAATGCTTTTCTTTGCCTACATGCAAGTATGTCCGCAGAAAAGAAAAATTTCCCGCGGACATACTTGTTATTTCTAACTTGTTATTTCTATTTTCTGTTGATTATCATGCTTATTTTCACTCTGCATATCCATTCGGATTCTGGCTCTGCCATCTCCACGAATCTTCACACATTTCTTCTAATCCACGCTCTGCTTCCCAGTGAAGTTCCTTTTTTGCTTTGGACGCATCGCAGTAGCATGTTGCAATATCGCCTGCACGGCGCGGTTTAATTACATATGGAATCTCTTTTCCGCACGCTTTTCCGAATGCTTTTACCATATCTAATACGGATTGTCCGTTTCCTGTACCGAGATTATATACCGAAACACCGTCTTTTTCCTTCAGCTTCTCTACTGCGCGCACATGACCTATCGCAAGATCGACTACATGGATATAATCGCGCACCCCTGTTCCGTCATGTGTGTCATAATCGTCTCCAAATACGCTAAGACACTCCAGTTTTCCGATCGCCACCTGTGTAATATATGGCATCAGGTTATTCGGAATTCCTTTCGGATCTTCTCCGATCATACCGCTTTTATGCGCTCCGATCGGATTGAAATAGCGAAGAAGCACTACGTTCCACTCCGGATCTGCCGTATGAAGATCTGTCAAAATCTGCTCTAACATCCATTTTGTCCATCCATATGGATTTGTACACACACCCTTTGGACACTCTTCCGTGATCGGAATAAATGCCGGATCCCCGTATACTGTTGCCGAAGAACTGAAAATAATGTTTTTTACTCCATGACTTCTCATCACATCACAAAGAGTGATCGTTCCTCCGATATTGTTTTCATAATATTCGAGAGGCTTCTGCACAGACTCCCCTACCGCTTTAAGTCCGGCAAAATGAATTACCGACTCTACATCTTCTTTGTCGAACACTTCATTAAGCCCTTCTCTGTCGCGGATATCTACTTGATAAAATTTCAGATCTTTTCCTGTGATCTCTTTCACGCGATCTACCGCTTTTTCCGATGCGTTATATAAATTATCTACGATGACCACATCATACCCTGCATTTAACAATTCCACACATGTATGGCTGCCGATAAATCCGGCGCCGCCTGTTACTAAGATTGACATATCTGTTTCCTCCTCGTAAATATTTCAGATACCGTTCAAGGTTCTGTCTATTGCAGTTTTCCTTTTTACTGCCGTTTTATTTTACATGCACATCTTACCACTCATCCTACAAAATAGCTTTATATTTTTATATCATCTTATAGTAAAAATGTTGCATTAAGACTAATCCCACAAATGCTGCGGATATAAGCCCGAATCTTTCAGAGACTGTATCGCTTCTACGACGACCGGCTTATCTTCTTTATAAGTAACTCCGTGCCACTTATCTTCGGACTCAAGTACTTTCACTGCAGCGCGGTCTTCTGCTAAAAGATCACTTACAACCGCCGGGAGAAAATATTCACATTTTAAAGGATTTTCTTTCAATCCTTTCTCTAAAAATGCCGGAAATCCCGTTTTGATCTCTTCTAGAATACTTCTCGTAAATCCCCACATATTCATTGATACAAGTGTATCCGGATCGATTTCGTTCCATGTCTGTCCGTCATCTTCCGAATATTCAATGCCGTTATTTCTCTTTTCAATACGGGTTCTTTCCGTAACGCTTACAAGTTCATTCGATGCGTTTAACCCGCAGATACCTCTTGCCACATGTCCGTTATCTGTCACAGTATTTTTCAAACGGTATGCAACCATCGTATACCGATACTTGTCGTCGTCTTCATGGGTCGTCAAATAATCGTAAATTGTCTGAAACGCATGCCGTCCGTAATAATCATCTGCATTGATCACAGCAAACGGTCCGTCGATCTCATCGATCGCACTTAACACCGCATGAGCTGTTCCCCACGGTTTTACACGGTCTTTCGGAATCTCAAATCCGTCCGGAATGTTTGTCAGTTCCTGGTACACATAAGCTACATCCATTACTTTCTCAATCCGTTTTCCGACTGCTTCTTTAAAGTCCGTCTCGTTTTCCTTTTTAATAATAAAAACGACTTTCTCGAATCCGGCGCGCTTTGCATCATAAATAGAAAAATCCATAATAATATGACCTTCTTTATCGATCGGATCGATCTGTTTCAATCCGCCGTATCTGCTTCCCATTCCCGCTGCCATAATCACCAATACCGGTTTCTTCATCTTAAATCACCTCATACTTAAATCTTAATCTTATCATTTTCTGTCATCTGAAATAAGGATACCACATTCATCAAAGAACGTCCACCTGACGTTATTTCATTCCGGATTTTTTCTTTGTCTGCTTTTTCTTTTTTCTCACACTATATCCGAATTGACCAAGCTTCTCTCCCAGAGATAAATATTCCCCGTGAGAATAGGCAATCAATCCCGTATTATTCAGCATAAATTTTCCGTTATCATCCATATATGAATCATCTACCTGAACTGCAGTCACTTCTGCAAGGAACATATGATGACTTCCAAGCTCCTCCATTTTTTTTACTTTACATTCAATATTTACCGGGCTTTCTTCTATAATAGGAGCAAATTCAAGAGATGATGCTTTTCCTTGCGTAAGACGACATTCTTTCCACTTATCTACATTCTCTCCCGAACGAACTCCACAGTAATCTGTCGCTTTTGTCAATTTTTCTGTCGTCAGATTGATCACAAACTCCCCGCTTTCTTTTATCATATGATAAGAATAGCGCTCCGGACGAACAGAAATATATACCATCGCCGGATTCGTACATACGGTTCCCGTCCATGCAATCGTAATTATGTTACTGTTTCCTTCTTTATCTGCGGTACTGACCATCACCGCCGGAAGCGGATAAAGCATGTTTCCCGGTTTCCATATTTGTCTGGACATTTTATCCTTCCTCTCTTTTTCCGTTTTATTATTGCTGCAGGACGCTGACAAGCGTCGGAACAAGCTGCTTTTTCCTTGATACTACTCCTTTTAGCATGATCGTATCCGTGTCTTCCGGCAAATCATATGCATTTAATATTTTTTCCTTTGCCTCCGGACCGCCGCAAAGAAGTTCCGATGATTCTGTCAAAATATTTGTCAACATAAAAAAGATCATATTTACCCCGCTGTCTGCGCACGCTTTCTCCAAATACGGCTTTACTTTCTTTTTGATTCCTTCCAGTTCGTCGGAACTCATTGAATTCACCTGTCCTACTCCGAACACAGTCTCGTTGACCGTAAATTTTTTAAAATCAAGAAAGCATATATCCTGAGCGCTTTTCCCTTTCAAATTACTTCCTGCACGAAACATTTCCTGCGCCAGAATTTCAATCTCGACGCCCGCAGTCTGAGCCAGTTTCCTCGCTGTGTTTTCATCCAAAGGCGTACAGGTCGGAGAGCGGAACATCAACGTATCGGAAATAATAGCGGAACAAAGGAGCGCGGCGTTTGTCGGATCTATTTCAACTCCGTTTTCTTCATACATCTGACTGACGATCGTCGCAGTGCATCCCACCGGCTGATTACGGAAAAATACAGGTCCCATTGTCTGAATACTGCCCAGTCTGTGGTGATCGATGATCTCCATTACTTCTGCCTCTTCCACTCCGTCCACAGCCTGGCTTTTCTCATTATGATCGACAAGAATCACTTGTTTTTTTCTTACGTTCAATAACCGTCGTCTTGAGATCAGTCCTAATAATTTCCCGTTTCCGTCAACAATCGGGAAATCTCTGAACCGTTTTCGCGCCATCACTTCTTTTACGTCATCAACATAATCCTTCATTTTGAATGTAACCAGATTCGTTTTTGTCATAAAATATTTGACCGGAATGCTCTGATTGATATGCTGCGCCGCAGTAAAAGTATCATGAGGCGTCCTTATGATCACAATCTGCTTTTTTTCCGCCTGTTTAATAATCTCTTCTGAAATCGAAGCGTTTTGACAGACGACCATACAGCTTGCTTCCATATCTACCGCACACTGCTGTGCATCCTTTCTGTCTCCCATGATCACAAGGTCATCTCTGCTTATAAAATCCGACATGAGAATCCTGCTTGAAGCTGCGATCACTACTTTTCCGTTTAACAGATAGCTATGCTCATTTCCGGTGATCACTTCCCCATCTACTGCACGGGCAATATTTCTATACTGAGTCCTTGCCTTTGATAAAATCATACTATCATAAACATCCATATATGTCTTGGCAATATCACCGATCGTAATAACCCCTTCCAAACTGCCGTCTCTTACAACCGGAAGTGTATGAATGTTCAGCTCCCGCATCGTTTCCCACGCTGTGCGGATTGAAGAGTTACTTGTCAATCCTTCTACTTCTTTCAACTCAACATCTTTGATCTGTTCTCTTAAATCAGACAAAAGCTTCGGAGGTTTCACTGCGAATTTTTCAAGAACATACTGTGTTTCTTCATTTAATTGTCCGGCTCTGCGCGGCTCATAAGCGTGACCTGTCAATTTTGTTTTTAATGCGGCGTATGCAATCGCGGAACATATGGAATCTGTATCCGGATTTTTATGGCCGACAACATATATTTTATCTTTCTGTCTACTCATATATTTTTACTCTCGCTTTCTTCATCCAACATCAATAATCTGAAAAGATTCTATGCTTATCGATAAAAACATTTTTCATCCATAACTGCATTATTATATACATAAATCTCATTCTTCTGCAAGAGCACAATAAACAATATAGTCAAGAAAAATTAAGAATAAAAATACCATTCTTCTCTACTTTCAAAATATTGTTTTTTCTCCTCCATCTGTGGTATACTCTTTCTATATAAAAAAGAAACAGAGGTGCTGCACAATGAGCGAAGAAATGAAAGAACCAATGCAGACAGATAATGACTGCAAAACAGAGGAAGCTGCTGCTTCCACAACAGAAACGATGGCTGACTACGAAGATCATTTCGACGATGCCAATCCGTGGAATCTCGTCACAAAATATATGGAAGAAAAAACAGTTCTTCCTGTAAAAGTAGAAGGCGTTGTAAATGGCGGAGTAATCGTGATGATCGAAGGACTGCGTGGATTTGTTCCTGCTTCTAAACTTTCCCTTTCCTATATCGAAGATCTGGAAACTTATCTTCTGAAAGAAATAGAAGTACAGGTAATTGACGCTGACCAGGCAAATAACCGTCTCGTCCTTTCCGCAAGAGAACTTTTAAAAGAAAAAGAAAAGAAAGCGCGGGAAGATCAGATTGCCAACCTGAAAATCGGAGAAGTTTTAGAAGGAACAGTCGAGACTTTACAAAATTACGGCGCGTTCATCAAACTTGACAACGGTCTGTCCGGTCTTGTACACGTTTCACAGATTTCACAAAAGCGTGTAAAATTGCCTTCCGATGTTTTAAATGCCGGAGACAAAGTCACTGTAAAAGTAATCGGAATCAAAGACGGAAAAATAAGCCTTAGTATGAAAGCGCTTGAAGAAGTAAAAGAAGAACCGACAGAAAAAGTTGTTATCCCGAAAAGTGAAAATATCGGAACAAATCTCGGTGATCTTTTCAAAAATATTCAATTATAAATCATATCTCTTATTTACAACGGTACAGGCGGCAAAGAATTTGTTTGAAAAATTCTTTGCCGCCTGTACCGTTGTATTGCCATAACCTTGTTTTCTTTACAGCTTCCGCCTTTCTTTCTGAAATATCTCCACGGACATCTAAAAAGCTCACCCCTGCACACATATATTCCCCAGTATCTCTTCCAATGCGTTTTTACTGCTTGTATGGCATCTGACAACCTCCGCATTGCATCGTCCGGCTTCTTCTACCGCACAGCGTACCATTTTGTGTGATACCGTGTTCGTAAAAAGAACGATCAGATCCGGGCTTCCTATCTGCTTACTCATCGCCGCCGACATCTGAGTAAACACTTTCGCCTTACACTTAAACTGTTTACATATCTGTTTGTACTGACATACCATTCGGTCATGTCCGCCTATGATCACAACACTCATCGCCAACCTCCTGAAATATTTTTCTGAATCCTTCACGTATGATCTCCATTCACAGAAAATACTATGACACAACATTGCTTCTGTTTTTTGGTTAGTTGCGGCTAACTACTTTCATATATCATACATGATTTTTCTCTGTATTTCAAGTGTTTTTGATAATATTTCTCATTTTTCTTTTATCAATTTCAAAATCCTACTTCATATCTGCTTTTGTATTTTTGTCTCTGTAGTCTTCCATTTCCGCATCGTATAAAAATAATATGGCACAAGTGGAATCAGCGCAGCGATCCATGCCGCCGGATCGGCGAGACACACTCCCTGAAAAGTTGTCCTTCCGGCAGCCGCCATAACAATCGCACTTCTTGCTGCAAGTTCAAAAACACCTCCCAGCATGGGAACAAGTCCATATCCCATTCCCTGAAGCGTATTCCGGTATAAAAAAATACTTCCCAAAAACGGATAACACCAAAACACCGTACGAAAATATAATACAGACACATTGACAACTTCTGTCTCAGACGGATCGATAAACAGCCATGTCATATATTTTCCGCCAAAACAAACGGCTGCCATTGCGATCACACTCCAGACTAATATCATGACCTGTGTGCATCTCACCCCCGACTTTACCCGGTCCATTCTCCCTGCTCCGCGGTTCTGTCCTACATAAGTAGCGACTGTAGCTCCAAATGCAACGAACACCGTCATAATCATATTTTGCAGTTTCCCTGCAGCCGAAAAACCTGCCATGTACGTTTCACCATATACATTAACCGCTCCCTGAACGATAATCGTTCCGATCGCCGTAATTGAAAACTGAAGCCCCATCGGAATGCCAAGTGAAAGAAGACGCCCGAAACTTTGAAAAGAAATCTTTCGATCTGATTTTGTCAAATGCAAAATAGGAAACTTTTTCACAATATAAATAAAACATAACAACGCAGAAATTGCCTGTGCAATGACCGTCGCATAGGCACATCCTTCCACACCCATTCCGAATACGACGATAAACACTACATCAAGAGCTACATTAATTACCGCAGATATAATAAGAAAATACAGCGGAGATTTTGAATCGCCTATCGCACGCAAAAAAGCCGCCAGTGAATTATATGCGGCAGTCACGATCAAACCTGCATAAATAATCCCCATATACTGCTTTACTTCAGGCATGATTTCCGCAGAATAATTCATCATCCGTAAAATAGGCTCATTCGCGATCAAAAGTCCCGCCGTCATAAGAACGGCACATCCGCCTGCCAGATAAACCGACATCGCCACGTAATGCCGCATTTTATCATATTGTTTTGCACCGAACCACTGTGAAACAAGAATTGCAAATCCGCTGCTTAGTCCGTTAAGCCAGCCCGTCACAAAAAACATCAGCGATCCGGTACTTCCGATAGCCGCCAGAGCTTTCACTCCGATAAATTGTCCTGCTACAATCGAATCTGCAATATTGTAAAACTGTTGAAATATATTCCCCAGAAAAACAGGAATCATAAACTGGATAATCAATTTTGCCGGGGTTCCCACTGTCATATCATTGACTGCATCTTTTGTTTTCACCATTTTTCTTTTCCCCCTTCTCTCTTCTGTTTGCATGTACTTATCAAACGATCGCGCCTGATATTGCATAAAATGCATCCCTAATTCATTCTGCCGATAAAATTTATCCGACCTTTTATTATACACTTAATTTTGTCATTGTAAAGCATTAACTTGATAATATTCATGTACAAAATACATCTTAAAAATTGGTACATATGCCGGATATCTTCTTATGTCTCCATATGATATAATACGCTCATGGTAATTTTACCGAATACACCTTAGGAGGGAAAAACTATGAAAAATTTAATCCGTAAGATCTCGCTTATTATGTGCGTGATCATGCTCACATTTGCAGTAAGTGCATGTGGCAAATCTGACAATGATTCAAAAAAGAATGAGCCGAAAACTGAGGACACAGCAAAAGATGATGCAAAAGACGACGCAAAAGACGATGCAGAAGATAATGACGATGCTGCTGTTACAGGAAAGTTTAAAACACTGGAAGATTTCGTAAATTCCGACATTATGCAGCAGCAGCTCGAAACACAGCTTGCATCTCTTGAAGGAAGCGGAATCGCACTTAACCTTACAGCAGAAGATAACAAACTGATCTACAACTTCACGATTGAAGACGCTGATCTTTCAGCGGCTCTCGCAGCGGATCCGTCCACTTTGGAGTCCTCTCTTCAATCTCAGGCTTCTACATTTGAATCAGTTGCTTCTTCTCTGAAAGCCGCAGTAGAAGTAGAAAATCCGGTTGTTGTTCGTTACCTTGACAATACGGGAGCTGAGATCGTAGCTCAGGAATTTGCCGGTTAATCTTTAACCAAAAACCAACATTATATACTAATTAAATACAAAAGCTGCAGAACGACAGCCTGATAAAGAACCTTTGAAACATCATTTTTCAAAGGTTCTTTTTTCGTGCCGGCATGTTCCGCTCTGAAAACAATTCTTTTGTCTAAAACGCTATTTTAAAAATCTGTATATATCAGATATTGACAGAAAGCACATTTATATGTATACTGTACCTGTCAGATAAGTACAGTATATGCAAAGGAGTGAATTAATTGAAACAACAATATATCTCGATCCGACATCTTTCAAAAAAATTCAATAAAGACTTCGTCTTAAAAGACATAAACGCTGTTTTAAACAGCAACGAAATCCTCGGTTTTCTCGGACCTAGCGGCGCCGGAAAGACAACAACGATCAAAATCCTCACCGGACAGCTTAAACCTACATCCGGAAACGCAGAGATCCTCGGCATTGAATGCGATAAAATCAACGAACGGATTTATGAGCAGATTGGTATTGTCACCGATTCCAGCGGCGTTTACGAGCGAATGAACCTTTATGACAATCTAAAATATTTTGCACGAATTTTAAATGTTCCTTCCGAAAATATCGATCTCTTATTAAAACGGATCGGATTGTACGAACACCGAAAAAAAATGGCGGGAAAACTTTCCAAAGGACAAAGACAGCGTCTCATTTTGGCAAGAGCGATCCTTCACCGTCCGAAAGTACTCTTTCTGGATGAACCTACAAACGGACTTGATCCATCTGCCTCTAATGAAATACATAAACTTCTGATGGAATTAAAAAATGAGGGAATGGCTATTTTTCTCACAACCCACAATATGGAAGAAGCGGCGAAACTTTGTGACAATGTTGCTCTTTTAAATGACGGCGTTATTGTCGAATATGGCTCACCGCAGGCAATCTGCTTAAAACATAATCAGATCAAAAAATACCGCGTCCGCCTTACTGACGGCACAACTCACCTTCTCTTACAAAACGAGAAAACAACCGGGCAAATCGCACAATGGATGAACAGCGGACAGCTTGAAACGATCCATTCATGTGAACCTACTCTTGAAACTGTATTTTTAGACACAACAGGGAGGAATCTTCAATGAAAATAACAGCAATCCATTTCAGAAAACTATCTGCCGTCACAGAAATGAAAATGAGAACTCTCATGAGCAAAAACTTTATCATCATGCCGATCTTTTCCCTCGGATTTACTTTTCTTATGAAAATACTGTACCGATCCATCGCTGACGGAAAGATCAACATGGACGGCTACGCGCTTTCGCTCGGCGTTCTGATGAATATTTCCATGAGCGTATACTGTACTGCAGCCGCTCTTGCGGAAGAAAAAGAAAAAAATACGCTTCGGACACTGATGACTTCTTCAGTAAACGGACTTGAATTTTTTCTCGGAAGCATTATACCGGTTATAATTTTATCCACAGCCGTAAATGTTTTATGTGTTTTCATCGTACAGCTTACACTTTCCGGATCCCAATGGGGCGCATATCTTATCATTACGACAGTCTGCACTTTCATTGCATCTGTCGTCGGCATGATCTTCGGTATTTATGCCAAAACCCAAGTATCCGCAAGTACGATCACTACGCCTGCGCTCATTATATTTATGATGGTTCCGATGTTGTCCGGATTCAGCAGCATTTTAGAAAAGATCTCAAATCTTCTCTTCACCGGAATTGCCCTTAATGCTATATCTGCAATCAGCGCCGGGAAAGCTCCGATCCATTTGTCCGGCATCATCGTCCTGTCTGTCGAAGCCTTTTTGTCAGCAGCGCTTTTTCTGATCTTATATCGAAAAAACGGATTTGAAAAGTAGATGCAAAATACAGAGCATAGAAATTCAAGTGCAAAACCAAAATTAAAACAGCAAAAAAGCCGAATACGACAGGGAGATCAACAGATATGGAAATTATTTTAAGCAGCACAAGCGGACGTCCTATCTACGAGCAGATTACGCTGCAGATCAAAGAAATGATCATGAAAGGGGATCTTGCCCCCGGGCAGGCTCTTCCTTCTATGCGGAAACTTGCAAAAGATCTGCATGTCAGCGTTATCACAACGCAGCGTGCATATGACGATCTGCAAAAAGAAGGATTTATCGTTACTGTTCCTGCAAAAGGAACTTTTGTTTCAACTGAGAATCAGGATTTTATCAGAGAGGAAAACCTAAGGCGTATTGAACAATTACTGACTGACGCAGCTTTTCTTGCAAAAGAAAACGGGCTTTCAATAAACGAAATAAAACAAACTTTAGAAATCGTTTATACGGAGGTATAGCAAGCATGAAACAGGCATTACACATAAAAAATCTCACAAAAAAATATAAAGATTTCACTTTAGATCATATTTCTCTTGATCTTCCTTACGGTATGATACTCGGATTGATCGGAGAAAACGGATCCGGGAAATCAACTTTGATCAATTCTATCCTAAACATTGTAAAAGCTGACTATGACGAGGTCCATATTCTCGGTCAGGATTTAAAATCACAGGAGAAAGAAATCAAAAAAGAGATTGCCGTCATCTTTAACGACTCTCATTACGGTGAGAATTTAACTCCTCTTTTTATAGGAAAAATGCTTTCCGGCATCTATACTGACTGGGATCAGAAAAAATTTACCGATTACCTGAAACAATTTCATCTTCCTGAAAAGAAGCGGTTGAAAACATTTTCCACGGGGATGAAAGTGAAACTGGAATTTGCCGCGGCGTTGAGCCATAACCCGAAACTTTTGATCCTTGATGAAGCTACAAACGGACTCGATCCGGTTTTCAGGGAGGAAATCCTCGAAATATTACGAGAATTTACAGAGCAGGAAGACCATTCCGTCCTTATTTCTTCCCATATCACAAGCGATCTGGATAAAATTGCCGACTATATCGCATACATACATGAAGGAAGACTGCTCTTCCTTAAATCTATTGACGAACTGAATAATGACTGTGGAATCATCCGCTGCGGACGAGAGTTTTTCGACGCCCTTTCTCCGGAGGACATTATCGCATACAGAGAAGAGCCTTACAGTTATTGTGTATTCATAAAAAACAGACAGTCGCTGCGAAAAGCATTCTGCGACATTTCTATCGAGAATGCTTCCATTGAAGATATGATGTTATTTTACAGCAAAGGAGAAAAAATCATATGAAAGGAATTATATTAAAAGATCTTTATGAAAATTTCCGCATTTTTAAAAACGGGGTTTCTTACCTCGCAGCAGTTCTTTTCCTCTTCCTGCTTATCGAGGCTATGCAAACGGGAGACTTATTTTCCTTAAAATATTTCTTTATGCTGATTACTGCTTTTGTGTTTCCGCTTTTAGGCTGCTCCTCTATTGAATCCTCTCTTGAGCAAGATGAAAAAGTGAATTTTGACAAAATCCAGCTTACGTTCCCCATTACAAAAACGGAGATCGTACTGTCAAAATATATACTTGGAATCTGCTTTCTTACAATATGCAACGTATTCTCCCTGATTTTTGTTTTCTCGTTCACCAGCAGCCACAACAAAATCACTTTGCAGGAAGGGCTGTCTGCATGGGGGTTCGGAGTTCTTTTCTCCCTTGTCTTTTTTGCAGTCGTTAATTTTGCATTCTTTCTGCTCGGAAGGAAACTTGGTCTTATCGTTTATATCTTTATCGCCATGCTTTTCGGAGGAATATACGGAGCCGTTTCCTCTTTAAAGGGAATGGAATTTCTTATGGCAGGTGACAAAACGATGATCTTTATAATCGGTATTCCGATTGGGATTTTATTCGTTGTAATCAGCTTCTTCCTGTCGCTTGCATGTTATAAAAAACGTTATTCATAAAGGAGGCTTCTTTCCCGGCATACGTCACTTGTCAATATCTTCCAGTTTTGTCTTTCCGATCATGAGATTTAAAATCTCCACATCGGTCTGTTTCATACCTGCGCGGCCTACATATCCGACTGCCTTGATTGTATCTTCAGGGCAGTCCATTACAAGACCTTCTCCTCTTGCAAACGTAAGTCCCCGCATCGCCATCTTATGACTTAGTATCGCGGCCTGAAGCGCCGTGGATATTTTTGCCGCACAGCTTGGTTTTGCACCATCACAGACAATACCTCCCGCATCCGCTATCGTATTGACAACTGTGTTTTCAATCTGTTCCAATGTTCCGCCGCATAAATATGTAATCCCTGCCCCTGCTCCTGCCGCAGCACATACTGCTCCGCAGTACGCTGAGAGAGAACCGATATATTTTTTCTGATTCAGAGCCACAAGGTTAGATACGCATAACGCCCTGTAAATCTCTTCTTTGCTTTTCTTTAGTTCTTTTCCGAACTCGATCACAGGAAGAGAACAAGTCATACCCTGATTCCCCGAACCGGAATTAATGATCACCGGAAGGGCACAGCCGCTCATTCTTGCATCCGAACCGGCAGATGCTTTCGCCACAGCGCGCCACTTTACATCTTCTCCGAACTCTTCTAGCACAACTCGTCCGACCTGTGCTCCCCAAGGATTTCTCAAACCTTCTTCTGCGATTCTCGTATTGTATTTTATCTGACGTCCAAGAACTTTTTCCACATCAGTAATCTGTACCTCATTTGCAAATGTAATAATATCTTCCAAATTCAAAAGACTCTTATCCGGTGTTTTTTCTCTCTCCTGACAATATTCTTTTTTCTCTTTGTGAAAAAGCACCTGTCCGTCTTTTTCAATATGGGTGATATTCGTATGCTCGTCTTCTATCACAACAAGAGCTTCACTCTTCTCTGTCTTTTTGCATACTGCATATGCTTCAATATATAAATTAGCTACATCGTCTTTTAAAACACAATCACAAAATCCTGCCTTTAAAAGTTTCTCCGCCTCGTCGATTTCCCGATCTGTAACATGCTCCAGCACTTCAAGCGCCTGTGAAGGATCTCCGCCTGTAATTCCGAGTACCGCCGCTGCTTCTACGCCTTTCATTCCTCCGGAATTCGGTACTTTTACTCCTTTTACATTTTTGATAATATTACCGCTGCACCGCATCGTAATATGATCCGGCATCTTTCCTAATACTTCTTTTGCTTTTGCCGCAGCATAAGCAAGCGCGATCGGTTCTGTGCATCCAAGCGCCGGAACAAGTTCGCTTTCCAAAATTGTTACATATTCATTATATATTTTACGGTTCATTGCAAAAAACCTCCTGATTTCTCGATTTTCTGATGTATCTTATAACAGCAGTCTGTCTGATCCTGCCGCTTTCTTTACAGCTTTACACCATCTTTATCGATTATACTATCAGGAGGTTTTTATATCAATCTCTTTCTTTTACGTGTCTTTCCGGCACGGATGTACACCGTTTATTCCGTCCTACATCTTTTTATTTTCTGTCTTTCCCGCACTCGTCGCGCAGCCTGAACACGAACCACAGTTTCCGCCGCATCCGGCACACCCGGGCGCTTTTCCCTCTTTTGCGTTTTTTCTTGCTTTATAAATAAGAAAAATACAATAACTCGCGATCAATGATATGATCAAAATATCTGCTGCCATAACACGCCTTCTTTCTAAACTAATTTTCTCTACGCCGCCTGTACCGACCGTTTGGAATATATTTTTTTATTTTTATACGGATCCGGCCTAAACAGTAAGATCAACAGGATCACCGCAATCGCTATACCTACAGCCGTTCCTACGGTGAACGCTCCTCCAAGCACAAACGTACCGATCTGATATACGCTCAAAGATACGACATACGCAAATACATTCTGGAACACAACCGCAAACCAAAACCACTTTCTGGACTGCATCTGCTGCGCCATTGTTGCGATTGCCGCCAGACACGGGGAGTCCAAAAGATTAAACAGCAAAAACGAAAATGCTGCCATAGCCGACGGAAACCACGCTGCTACTTTGCCCGCTACATTTACGGTATCTTCTACATCTCCCGACACATTTGCAAGAACTCCCATTGTAGTTACAATGGCTTCTTTTGCCGTAAATCCCGAAAGCGCTGCCGCAACAGGCTGCCATTCTCCGAAACCGAGCGGTTTAAACAGCACTGCAAGCGCTCCGCCGATCATCGCCAACAAACTATTGGCACTGTCTTGAACAATCCCGAATTTTCCGTCTGAAAATCCAAATCCTCCAAGGAACCACATAACAATACATGCAAGGAACAAAATCGTTCCCGCCTTGATCATGAATCCTTTCAGTCTCTCCCATACATGAAGAAGAACTGTCTTTGCCTGCGGCATATGATACTGCGGAAGTTCCATTACAAACGGAGCCGGTTTTCCTGAAAACATCTTCGTCTTTTTCAATATTATAGCAGAAATAAGCACTGCCGCAATCCCTATAAAATACATAAGCGGTGCGATGAAGGAACTTTCTGCATATCCTGCCGCCTCTCCTGCGATCACTCCGCCCATAAGCGCGATAACCGGAAGCTTTGCCCCACATGGAATAAACGTAGCTGTCATGATCGTAAGCCTTCTGTCATTATCCTGCTCGATCGTCCTTGAAGCCATAATCCCCGGAATTCCACACCCTGAGGAAATAAGAAGAGGGATGAAGCTTTTCCCCGACAATCCGAAATGTCGGAACACGCGGTCCATTACAAAGGCGATGCGAACCATATATCCGCAGTCTTCAAGGAATGATAAAAGGAGAAACAATACCGCCATCTGTGGAACAAAGCCAAGCACAGCTCCCAATCCGCCTATGATTCCGTCAACTACAAGCCCTGTGATAAGACTGCCTGCCCCTATATTTCCCAAGAAACCGCTGACTGCATCCTGTATACTGACTACAAACACATCGTTTGTCCAGTCTGTCATCCCTGTTCCGACCGTTGTGACGGACACATAATACACAACCCACATAACGAAAACAAAAATCGGAAGGCCTAAAAAACGATTTGTTACGATACGGTCTATCTTATCTGAGACAGTCAGTTTTTCTCTCCCTTTTTGAACGGTATCGGAAACAACTTTTTGTATGTACTGATACCTCTCGTCTGTAACAATACTTTCCATATCGTCATCATGCTTTTCTTCCATCGCTTTACGCATCTTCTCGATCGCTTTCAAAGACTCGCCTGACATTTTTAAATTTTCTAATACTTTCCTGTCATTTTCAAGAAGTTTTACTGCATACCAACGCTTCTTACGCTCGTCAATCCATGTTGGAAGCAGCTCTTCTACCGCTCGTATCGCCGCTTCTAACTCTTTTGAGAATATCGCTTTCGGTATGCTTTTTTCTCCGCTTTTGACAGTGCAGACCGTTTCTTCGATCAATTCTTTTAGTCCTGTCTTTTTCAAAGCCGACGTTTCGATCACCGGACAGTTGAGAAGTTCAGACAATCGCTTCTTGTCGATTTTCATTCCTCGCTTCCGGATCAAATCAGCCATATTTAGCGCAATCACAACCGGAACTCCCGTCTCGGTCAACTGGGTCGTCAAATACAGATTTCGCTCAATATTGGTCGCGTCTACAAGATTGATGATCACGTCCGGATCCTCGTTCAAAATATAATCCCTGCTCACAACTTCTTCAAGCGTATACGGGGAAAGAGAATAGACTCCCGGAAGATCCGTCACTTTGATCTTCTCCTCTTTTGATTCTTTTGTTCTTACTTTCCCTTCTTTTTTCTCTACCGTAACTCCCGGCCAGTTTCCGACATATTGATTTGCTCCCGTAAGCGCATTAAACATTGTCGTCTTTCCACAGTTCGGATTTCCGGCAAGTGCAGCCCTGATCTCCATTTTGTTCTACCTCCTACTATACAGTTTCTACAAGGACACATTTTGCATCCTCTTTTCTTACTGACAACTCATATCCTCGAACCGTAACTTCTACAGGATCGCCAAGCGGCGCAACCTTCCTTATATAAATCCTGCTTCCCTTCGTGATTCCCATGTCCATGATCCGACGCTTATAAGCCCCGTCCCCTTCAATTTTAATCACAGTTACTGTACTTCCCACTTTTGCGCTGCCTAATGTCCTCTCCATGCCATTCTCCTCCGCTTCCTGTTTCACTCAAAATTTTTATAGCCTTTTCAGCTCTAGATCATAATATGCCTCGCCATTTCGGCATTTACCGCGATCCTGGAATTTTTAATACTCACGATCACGTTTCCGCCCATCTCGGATAATACAGTAACTTCCGTTCCTGCCACAAAACCAAGATTTCCGAGAAAACGCCTTGTCTCCTCGTTTCCATTTACGCGGTTTATCACACTTACCTTGCCTATTTCAGCCATCGTAAGCGGCATAAAAACACCTTCCTTCTATTTTAAAACTTTTTTGAAATTGATAATCTTTTTCATTTATCTTTAGTTAGTTTAACCTAACCTTTGTAAATTGTCAAGTATTTTCACAAAATAAAGCACAAAGCGTTTTTTCTACAGTGACGCTCTGTGCCTTTTCTATAGCGGATATTCTTTCTCTTGCGAGCTTTCGCACACATATGTTATACTTAATTTTAATGAATATTGATCTTTCATTCATAAATAAAATTTATTTGAGGTAACATTATGATTATAAATGAATCTGCTGAGAACTATTTAGAAACAATTCTTGTATTAAGCGGACAACTTCCTGTTGTCCGTTCTGTAGACATTGCCGCAGAACTTGACTTTAAAAAGCCAAGTGTCAGCGTCGCAATGAAGAAGCTGCGTGAAAGCGGACATATTACAGTTTCACCGGAAGGCTATATTACACTCACCCCCTCGGGAAAAGAAATAGCGGAGCGTATATACGAACGACATACCCTCCTTACTTCCTGGCTGGAATATCTCGGCGTCGATTCAAAAACCGCCGCTGATGACGCCTGCCGTATTGAACATGTCATCAGCGCGGAAAGCTTTGACGCAATAAAAAAACATATTAAGCGATAGCTTTTATTTTTAATTTCGGTAATATACTTTTATTTCTCAATATTGACCTGATCAAGAACTGCGCCTAATTCCTCTGCGGATTTACGCAGTTTTTTCATTTCTTCCTCGCTGAAATCAATCTCCAGCACCTGTTCCGCCCCGCCTCTTCCGACAATCGTCGGAATGCTTAAGCACAGTCCTTCTAATCCGTATTTTCCATCAAGCGATACCGAAATCGGAGCGACCGTATGACTGTTTCTTACGATTGCTTCTACGATTTTTTCCGCTGCCATTCCGATTCCGTAATAAGTCGCTCCCTTTCGCTCGATAATCTCATAGGCGCTGTCACGGACTCCTTTGTAAACCTCTTCCATATCCTGTGCGAAGTGTTCATATCCCCGCATCTTTGCAAAATCCTGTAATTTAATTCCGTAAATATTTGCACAGCTCCATGCTGCCAGTTCGCTGTCACCGTGTTCACCTACGATAAACGCATGTACATTTCTGCTATCTACATCCAACTTTTCACTGATTATATATTTCAATCTTGCCGTATCAAGCACTGTACCGGAACCGATCACTCTTTCCTTTGGAAAACCGGATTCTCTAAGCGCTACTTCCGTTAAGATATCTACCGGATTCGACACGATGAGCAAAATTCCTTCACAGTTTACGCGTTTGATCTCTTTTATGATTGACCGCATAATCGCTGCATTTTTCTGCACAAGATCCAGTCTCGTCTCTCCCGGTTTCTGGTTTGCCCCTGCCGTAATAATAACGACCGACGCATCTGCAATATCCTCATATTCACCCGCATAAATATCCATTGCATGTGTAAACGGCAGTCCGTGGCTGATATCCATCGCCTCTCCTTCTGCCTTCGCCTTGTTTGCATCAAGGAGTACCATTTCCGAAAATAATCCTTTCTGCATCAATGTATAGGCAATCGTAGAGCCGACAAACCCACATCCGATTACTGCTGCTTTTTGTATATTTACCATATCTCAATACCTCCTGTTTTCCATGAACTTTAATGAACTCATACCGCCACTTTATATTCAGGATCTCATAATAAGCGTTTTTTTCTAATATTACTTGATCATATTTCATCCTTTTTTAATTCCTAGTATTTTAGTGGGGTTTAACTTTATCTTCATTATATAGTAGTTCCCTGAAAAATCAATCCCTTATCAGGTATTTTTTTCCATACAATCAAATATTTTTCAGTAATTCTTTTTTATCAGTCTTCTAAAGAATGCTTTTTTGTAATCGTTACTTTTTCATCATAACAGATAAAAACGTCTTCTATCTCGCTTTTTTTCAGCTTCGGTGTGATCAAACTGATAAAAGGCACAATCAAAAGTCCTGCGATCATTGCCATTGCGCCTGCATTGATCGGAGATTTTATAAATCCAAAAAACATATTCGCAACAGTCAGTCCGACTCCTGTTATAAACCCTGCCCATACACCCGCACGGGTAACGCCTTTCCAATACAAACCATACAAAAACGGAGCTAAAAACGCCCCGGCTAACGCGCCCCATGAAATGCCCATAAGCTGTGCGATAAAGGTCGGCGGATCAAGCGCGATCACAACTGAGACAACAATAAAAAACACGATTAAAACCTGCATTGTCACAATCTGCTTTTTCTCGCTCATTTTTTTCATAATATTATCTTTCAAAAGATCGAGCGTCAGTGTAGAACTGGATGTCAGCACAAGGGAGGAAAGAGTTGACATTGACGCAGAAAGCACAAGCACAACAACAACCCCTATAAGCAGATCCGGAAGCATGGAAAGCATATGCGGTATAATACTGTCATAAACGACCGCTCCGCCCGCTTTATCGTAAATCTCGGGACTGTCGAACAGTCTTCCGAATCCTCCGAGAAAATAACATCCACCTGAGATAATAATTGCAAATATAGTTGAAATAATAGTTCCCGTACTGATCGATTTTTCATCTTTGATCGCATAAAATTTCCCGATCATCTGCGGAAGTCCCCATGTTCCAAGCGAAGTAAGAAGAACAACGCCCAGAAGATTGACAGGATCCGGACCAAAAAAAGATGTAAACGCTCCCGGCTGTCCTTGTGTCAGGGGAACATCACTTGGTATCTTCGCCATTTCTGCTATTGCATTCATGAATCCGCCCTGTCCATTCAGAACCGCCGCGATCACAGCCACAATTCCGATCAGCATAATGATTCCTTGTATGAAATCATTGATTGCCGTAGCCATATATCCGCCCAGGATAACATAGAGCGCCGTAAACGCTGCCATTGTCACGACACACCACGTATACGGAATATTAAAAGCCATCGCAAACAAACGTGACAAACCGTTATACACCGAAGCCGTGTACGGGATCAGAAAAACGAACACGATCACAGATGCCGTAATCTTAAGTGATTTGCTCTTGTACCGTTCTCCGAAAAAATCCGGCATCGTCCTTGATCCAAGATGCTGTGTCATCACTTTTGTACGCCTTCCGAGAACTACCCATGCCAGAAGGCTTCCGATTAATGCATTTCCGATGCCGATCCATGTACTGGCAATTCCGTATTTCCATCCAAACTGTCCGGCATATCCGACAAATACAACTGCCGAAAAATACGATGTTCCATATGCAAATGCCGTCAGCCACGGTCCTACCGATCTTCCTCCCAGAACAAAACCGTCTACACTTGTAACATGTCTTCTCGAATAAATTCCCACTGCCGCCATCACTGCGAAAAAAATAATAAGCAGTATAATTTTAATTCCCATCTTTTTTCCCTCTCTCTGCCGTTTTATCCTTTAGACCACTTTAAAGCGTAACACTTTAAAGCATTAAAGTATCTTTTTATAGAATAACACGGGTCTAAGACCCGTGTCAACTGTTACTTTTTTCTATTATGCCCGTTTATCTTCCCGTTTTATCTTGTCAGTACATCTCCTGTCACTTCATCTCCTCGACCCGGTTTTGCACCTTCTTATCAAAGTTTTCTATTTGTCTGCTGTATGACTCGTTCATATATTTTGAATGAAGCATAAAGTCCGCAGTCGCAAGATTATTTGCAATCGGAATATCGTATACGACAGCAATACGCAGCAGCGCTTTTACATCCGGATCGTGGGGTTGTGCTTCCAATGGATCCCACAAAAAGATCATAAAATCAATCTGCCCTTCTACGATCTTCGCTCCAATCTGCTGATCTCCGCCAAGCGGACCGCTACAGTATCCTTTTACCGGAAGCCCTGTTCGCTCAGCGATAAGACGCGCCGTTGTTCCTGTTCCGCATAAAAAATGCCCTTTCAGTATCTCTTTGTTTTTTTCACACCAGTCTACAAGTTCTCTTTTCTTACCGTCATGCGCCACAAGGGCGATATGTTTTACTTTTTCAATTTCCATCGTTACATATTTATCATCTAACATCCGATCTCCTCCTTTTATCTTAAAAATAGTTTTTCATAAAATTTTTCTTACCGTCTGTTTTTATACAAACTGTTCCATCGTATCAAATCTAAGTAATGCGATCGCGCCCATCGCAACCGTGATCATCAATCCATAGATCAATACGATCGGAAAGATCAACGTTTGACTGATCAACACTGCCGCCAACACTCCGACACCGGCTCCGACTCCTAAAAGCGCCATCTGGATAAACATTCTAAGCAGACTTTGCCCTGTTTTTCCGAATACTTCCCCGAGAAGGCTCTGAACGATCACCATTGTATACAGGCGGTCTGCCTGCAAAACGGTGTAGATCAAAATACAGTAAATGATCTCTATTACCGGAACATGCCAAAAAATCCCAATAGGAATGCAGATGATACATCCGTCCGCAAATGCCTTTACATGTTCCATAAGAGTCGCATACCACATTTTTTTCAGCGGACTGTCAGGAATAAGAAAAATATACGGATTTTTCAACTCGCTTTCCCATTTTCCTGTGTAACCGCTCATAATAAGCGCCACATACGCGACAACTCCCAACAAAATAAAGCCCGCCATACTGCTGTCTGACACCGATTTTTGGAGAGAATACGCGAAAATAAACGCAACGACTGCCGAAAGAACTGTCATTTTCGTGAAAATAAAATATTTTTCTTTCTTATATTCCAGAAATTGCCTGTAAAAAATCGCTCTTGCTCCTTTTGCTGTAATCTTACTCTCTACACGGCGAAACCTTCGCTTTTTCGTCCCGGTATTTGTCACAAATTCTCCGCTTTTCTGCCTCTTTTTCAGTTCTGCATAATCGTCTGCGAATTTCGCCGCCTCTTCATAATATCCGCCGTCACATTTCATTCTGAACGCCGCCGCAACAATGAACACCGTAAACACCGAATAGATCACAGTACAAATTACATTCAGAGTTGTCGGACCGAGTAAAACCAACCTGTATACCGCAATCTGCCATCCGACTACCGGAATCATCTGAAGGACCGGCCAGTTGATAAACGAAAGAGCGCTTTCTACTGACAGACCTTTTTCTTTAAAATAAAGTACGATCATCAACGTAAATGCAATCAAAAACACTTTCATTCCGAAGCAGATCCCTTTTATCAATTTTTGCGGAAGCTTATCATTCGTATATAAAATGATCATAACAGATTGTTCTACCGCACACTCTACGCCGCATCCTATCAGAAAGAAGAAAAGCATCTTCCACCATTCCACATGAAAAACCGTCAAGCCTCCGATCGCCAACACGATCCATATGAAAAATGACATCAGATAATTCATCCACGCTCCCTGTATCAAAACAAGTTTGGGGCTGATCGGAGCGGGAAATACGAACTGAGAATGAGCCGGCCGAAACAAGATTCCTTTTCGAGAAGCATAGGACATAAAGTTTCCTACTGTAATGTAGATCGTCCACACCGTCACAAGAATGACAAGTCCTTGAACAGAATCGATCCGAACTGTAACCGCAAGTGTTCCAAGCATCACGATAAGAAAGATTCCATAGGCGGCCCCAAAGATCAACGCAAGAAGCGTCGTCGGTTTTCTGACTGCCTTTTTCAGGTTATTTGCCGCTGTTCTCTTTATCAAATATATTAACGCTTTCATGCTTTCTCACCGCCTGTCATCTCAAAGAACAGTTCATCCAGCTCTTTTCCCTGCGCGTCTGCTTTTGTGTAAGAACCGGCAATATGCCCTTGTTCCATGACGATCATCACATCCCACAAGTTCTCTACCATCTCAAGCATATGCGTACTGATAAGAACTGTCGCTCCGTTATCACGCAGTTTTAACACGACATCTTTCAGCATCTTGATCGCCGCCGGATCAAGTCCGACCATCGGTTCGTCAAGAAGGATGACTTCCGGCTTTACCGCAAGGGCACAGCATATGCTCACTTTCTGCATCATTCCTTTTGATAATTCATTGCCAAGCTTATCCTGCTTGTCATCCATCTCAAACGCTTTAAGTATCTTTTCGATCTCCTCGTCTGTAATTTCACTGTCATATGCCATTCTCACATATTCGATATGCTCCCTTACCGTCAGCGCATCGAACATATTCGGAATCTCCGGAACATAAGCAAACTTCCTTTTCGCAGGAATCTGCCGGGCAGGAATCCCTTTAATACGAATTTCACCCTGATACCGCAATAAACCGGCAATGCTTTTGATGATCGTTGATTTTCCCGATCCGTTCGGCCCTAAAAGAACCCCTACCTGACCGTTAGGGACGGTAAACGTCACTTGATCTACCGCCAGATTCTTTCCATAATATTTTGTCAATTCTTTGATCTCCAGCATAGTCCTCTCTACCCTTTCTGTCCGCGTCCTGTATAGTTTGCTTTTACTCGTAATACTTGATAAGTGCCTGTGTTCCGAGATCTCCGTTGCCGTCTGCTTCAAGCTCTTCATAAATGGCAAGAACCTGGCTTAAAACTTCGAGATTTAAACCGCTTCTGTTTGCTTCGATGAGCGCCAGCTTCATATCTTTAATAAAATGCTTCATAAAAAATCCCGGCGCATAATCTTTTTCTATGATCTTTGGTCCGAACAGATCAAACTGTCTGCTTCCGGCTGCCCCTGTCGCTACGGATTTCGAGAACACATTCAGGTCAAGTCCCTTTTCTTTTGCATATGTCAGCGCTTCGCATACACCGGAAAGAGCTCCCGCGATCATGATCTGGTTTGCAAGTTTGCAATGCTGTCCGCATCCTGCCGAACCTTCGTAATTAATATTCGTTCCCATTGCTTCAAACAGTTCATGACAGTTCGTATAATCGCTCTTATCGCCTCCGACAAGAATAGAAAGAGTTCCTTCTCTTGCCCCCGTATCTCCGCCTGTGACCGGCGCATCAAGCACATGAAATCCCCGTTTTGTTCCTTCTTCATACAGCTTTTCGGCAATCTGCGGACTCGTGGTCGTCATATCGATCAAATATGCACCTTTTTTCGCACTGTCCAAAATATTTCCGCTGTCGAAATATACTTCTTCTACATCCTGCGGAAATCCTACGATCGTAATCACTGCCTCGCAGTCTTTTACGCACTCGGAAATCGTTTCATGAAAGATCGCTCCTTCCCCGATCACGTCCTCGACTTTTGCTTTTGTCCGGGCATAAATATGAAGTTCATACCCTGCTTTCATAAGATTACGCACCATGGATTTTCCCATGATCCCCACACCGATAAATCCGATCTTCTTCATCTCTTTTTTCCTTTCCCCCTTATATGCCGCTATTTTTACGACACTTCTGTTTTTATCCACATCGGTTTGTCTGTCTTGCCTGTATTAATATTTTTCTACGACTTCGCTTTTGTTTTTATAAATACTGTTTGCCGGAACAAATCCTCTTACAGAAGACAGTGGGTAAATATTGCTGTGACTTCCTACAACCGTTCCGGGGTTCAGGACGCTTCCGCATCCTACTTCTACTTCATCTCCGAGCATTGCTCCGAACTTCTTCATGCCGGTTTCTATATTTCCTTCCGATGTTTTTACAACAACAAGCTTTTTATCCGACTTCACATTCGATGTGATAGAACCTGCTCCCATATGAGATTTATATCCGAGAACAGAATCGCCGACATAATTATAATGCGGTACCTGTACTTTATTGAAAAGCACGACATTTTTAAGCTCTGTCGAATTTCCTACGACTGCTCCTTCTCCCACGATCGCGTTTCCTCTTATAAACGCACAATGACGCACTTCCGCTTCTTTCCCGATGATCGCCGGACCATTAATACATGCGGTAGGCGCAACTTTAGCTGACTTTGCGATCCAGACATCTTCTCCTCTTTTTTCATATTCATCACTGCTTAACGTATTCCCGAGTTCTTTGATAAATGAACCGATATTCGGAAGGACTTCCCACGGATATGTCACTTTGTCAAAAAGATCTTTTGCGATTGTCTCCTCTAATGTATAAAGTTCCTTTACTGTCAATGCATTCATATATTTATCTCCTTTTCCGCCGTTTACCGGCTCTTTTTATAATAACCTGCCGCTTTATCATAACAGGCTCTTAACTGATACTGATTATTGAGTCCTTTTACTCCCACCGTCCTGTTCGTTATAAAACGATCCAGCTTCATCATATATTCATCGGGAGTAATGCTTCCCTCCGCCACATACGTAAGACCTTTTTCCCAGCTTGCCGTAAGTTCCGGATTTAAAAGTGATTTGATCGAATGATCCACTACGTCAAATACCATCTCTCCTTGCAAAGTCGGTGTTATGATCTGTGTTTTTTTATTCAGGGCAAGGTATTTAATATGAATCAGTTTCTTTAATATTTCCGCCCTGGTCGCGCTCGTTCCGATACCGCTTCCTTTTATCTGAGCGCGAAGATCTTCATCCTCGATCAACTGCCCCGCATTTTCCATAGCAAGGATGATCGATCCTGAATTATACCGTTTCGGAGGCGACGTCTCCCCTTCTTTTATATCTAATGCTCCAACCGGAAGAACGCTTCCTTTTTTCAGCGTTTTAATCACTTCAAACAGCGCCGTATCAAGGTCCTGATCTGCCGTCTGTTCTGCATCTTCCTCTTTTTCATTTGCATCGGTTCTGCTTTTGCCTTTGTTTACACTTCGTTTTCCCTGCGGAACGCCTGCCACTTTCAAATATCCTTCCTCAGCTAGCACTTTAAAATTGGAAAAGAAACTCTCTTCCTTTATCTTCGATATGATCGCCACTTTTTGATACACTGCCGGCGGATAAAAAATACTTAAAAACCTTCTCACAATCAGATCATATACTTTATGAGACGTTGCCGAAAGCGAATTCAGCGCTCCTAAACCTTGTCCTGTCGGAATGATAGCGTAATGATCTGTAATCTGCTTATCGTTTACATATCTTGTCTTCGCCAGATTTTTATGACTTCCAAAAGAAAGGATATCCTGCAAATACGGCTGTGCCGGAGGATATTTTGACAGCCCGTTCAAGTTTCTGCTGATCTCTTTTGCAACTGCCGTCGACAAAACCCTGGCGTCTGTCCTCGGGTATGTAACAAGTTTTTTTTCATATAATTCCTGCACGACCCGAAGCGCTTCATCCGGACTGATCTTAAACCGCTTCGAACAGTCGTTTTGAAGTTCGGCCAGATTATAAAGAAGGGGAGGATTTTTCTTCTCCTTTTTCTTCTCCACAGACTCAACGATACACTGTATCGGCTTTTCTTCCGACAAATAGGCGATCAGCTCTTTTGCTTTTTCTTCTGTCTTAAATCCATTTTCTTTATACAGATCAAACGATTCAAAATACCGCGAGCCTTTCACTGCCCGCCATTCTCCTTCAAAACTGTGACCTGACGCATCGATCGTGCTGATCACACGGTAAAAAGGAGTTTTTACAAACTCCCGTATCTCCCTTTCACGCCTGACAACCATTCCGAGAACGCATGTCATTACACGTCCTACCGAAATCACCGAGTATTTCGTATTCAGATAATTAGAAATACTGTTTCCGTATTTCAGCGTAAGCAAACGTGAAAAGTTGATTCCCATCAGATAGTCTTCTTTCGCGCGAAGATAGGCGGAAGCGCTTAGATTGTCATACTCTGACAGATCTTTTGCTTCCCGTATGCCTCTTAAGATTTCCTCTTCTGTCTGTGAGTCGATCCACACGCGAAGTCTTTTTTTCCCCGACACCTGCGCCTTTTGTTCTACAAGCCGGTAAATGTACTCTCCCTCCCGTCCGGAGTCGGTGCACACATAAATTGTGTCAACGTCTTCTCTGTTTAAAAGAGAACTGACAATCTGAAACTGCTTCGCCACTGACGGGATCACTTCATATTTAAACTCCGAAGGAATAAACGGAAGTGTCTGAAGACTCCATTTTTTCAATGCCGGGTCATACTCTTCCGGATAGCTCATCGTAACCAGATGTCCGACGCACCATGTGATCACTGCTTCGTCGGATTCTAAATATCCGTCCGCTCTTCTTGTCTTTAATTTTAATGCCTTTGCGAACTCCTGCGCTACGCTGGGTTTCTCGGCGATATAGAGTTGTTTTTTCATATAATGTATTTAGTTTCCTTTCCTGCTCCGAAAGTATTTCTCACCTTTTTTCAACACGATCTATTCCTTTTTCCAAATGCGCTGAATACTTTCTGAAAGATTGATTTTTTTTCCTTTTTTGCTTTCGGAAGCGTCTTCGGAGGGCGTGCATTCAACGCAGCCTTCATAAATGCAGCCTGCGCGTTGACCGCTTCTCCTTTTCTTTCTTTTTTCTTATATGTACCGTCACTTGTCATAATACGCGCTTTTACATTGTCTGCAAGCATCACTTTCAGATCATGGATCAGGCGTCTCTTAATTGCATCGTCATAAATCGGACATGCAACCTCCACACGTTTCTCTGTATTTCTCGTCATCATATCTGCCGATCCGATATAAACTTTCGCCGTTTCTCCTGTTCCGAACACAAACACTCTCGGATGTTCCAGATACCTTCCTACAATGCTCGTAACCCGCAGATTTTCCGTATTTTCTTTCACTCCCGGCAATATACAGCAGATTCCGCGTACGATCAGATCCACTTTTACCCCTGCTGCAGACGCTTCCTGTACTTTTCGGATAAAATCCATATCCGTTACAGAATTCATTTTCATAATAATACGTCCATCCGCGCCTTTTTGAATTTCCTCATCCATATGTCTTAAAACTTTCCGTTTCAGACTAAACGGTGAAACGATCAGATGATGATACTCTCCGTCCAGATTGCCGATTGACATATTTTTAAAGAATACGGCCGCATCCTCGCCGATTCCCTGATGTGATGTCATAAGCGAATAATCTGTATACATTTTTGCCGTCTTTTCATTATAGTTTCCCGTTCCTACCTGGGTAATATAACGGATCTCATTTCGATTCCTGTATGTGATAAGACACAGTTTTGAATGAACCTTGTAACCGTCGAATCCATACAGCACACGACATCCCGCTTCCTCCAGACGCTCTGACCAGTCAATATTGTTCTGCTCGTCAAAACGCGCCCTAAGTTCGATCAATACAGTTACTTCTTTTCCGTTCTCGGCTGCCGCACAAAGGTATTCTACAAGGCGGGCCTTTTTCGCCAGACGGTAGATCGTGATCTTGATCGTCATAACATCGGGATGAAACGCAGCTTCTTTAATAAGCTGCAAAAACGGATCCATACTCTCATATGGATAAGACAACAAAACATCTTTGCGTTTCACCTGCTCCATCACGCTGATCCCTTCGGCAAGCGCAGCGGCAGGCTGAGGTGTAAACGGCTCGTCGATCAGCGCTTTTCTCATAGATTCGGGAATCTTATCTGCGATTGCGAAAATAAACCCAAGCTTCATCGGCATTTTCGTCCTGAAAATACATTCCGGCGTAATCTTAAACCGGTCGCAGAAATATTTTTCCATCTCTTTTCCGAGCGGAGCGGCTGTCTCAAGTCTTACAACTGCCATTTTACGTCTTTTATGAAGTGTTTCTTTCATAATATAACGGAAATCTTCATTATCTGCCAACGCTTCATCATCCGGTGCGATATCCGCATTCCGCGTTACGCAAATATAGTTTTTGTCAGATACCTGATACTGTTCAAAAACAAGTTCCAGATATTCCATGATCACTTTTTCCATTCGGATGTAGCGCACATCATGCCCCGGAAGATAGAGAACGTCCGAAATGTACTGTGGCACAGGCACAATGCCGAGCATGACATTATTTTCCATTTTCAGCGTCGCCACGACGTAAATATCTTTATTAAGCAGATGAGGGAACGGATGGTTCGCATCTACGATCTGAGGCGATAAAACCGGAAGCACCTGTTCTTTGAAATATTTTTTCACATACTTCTTTTCCTGCTGCTCCAATTCTTTAAAATCTAACCCACATACGCCATACGGCTGAAGCTGCTTTTTTATTTCCGCATATGTCTTATCTCTCTCCTTATAAAGAGGAGCTACCGCTTTATAAATCTCCTCCAACTGCTGCTTCGGAGTCATTCCCGAACGGATATCCTGTTTTTTACTGTCAGCTACTGCCATATCGTAAAGGCTGCCGACACGAATCATAAAGAATTCATCAAGATTACTTGTAAAAATTGCGACAAACTTCATCCTCTCCATAAGAGGAACACTTTCGTCCTGCGCCTCTTCCAACACACGCTGATTAAAACGAAGCCATGATAATTCTCGATTTTGCGTATACTCTAAAGTCTCTGTTTTTCCCATCATACCCTCTCCTTTTTGATTTTCCGACATTTCTCATCTTGTAAACTATCGTTTCATTTATCGTGAAAAAGATTTCTGCTTTTATTTTTCCAAATATTCCATAAGATCATCAAACTTTCGTTCTGTGTACTTATATCCGTGTTCATAAAATGCATGCAGCGTTTCTTTATTTCTCTCAAGTCTTGAAACAGGCTTTACCTGCGGTCTGAGAATAAATATCTCACCTCGTTTTTCAAGCTGATCTAAATAATTCATCGTTTTATTATACTCAAAACTTCTTCTGAAGATCGTCCTGATCAAATTCGGATATGATTTATACGCTCTTTTATATACTCTCTGCATCGTCGGAGAAAGAACCGACTTCCTGTAACCTTGATTTTTCGTAAGAATCACGACGATCTTTTCATTTTCCATCTGCTGTGCCCGTCTGATCGGAACAGAGTCCGCCAGTCCTCCGTCAAGGTACGGAACATTGTCGATATTAACGATCGGAGTAAGCAAAGGCATACTTGACGACGCTCTGCAAAGTTTCATCAGACGGTCGTTATCACTATCCTCTGTCATATACTCCGCTTTTCCCGTCAGACAGTTTGTCGTAACAATCTGACAGTTGATCTCCGAGTTAAAATATGTCTCGAAATCAAACGGAAGCAGTTCTTTCGGATATTTATCAAAGATCAGATCCATATTCATCAGACTTTTCTCTTTGACGAAGTCTCTGATCCCATAGTAATATTTTCCTTCTTTGTCAGTCGGTATCATACAGTCTCTCGTTCTTCCCGGCTGCCGCGAAACATAGTCCACCGCATTGCACGAGCCCGCCGAAACGCCGATCACATCCGAAAAATACAGATCTCTCTCCATCAGATAATCAAGCGCTCCCGAAGTAAATATTCCTCTTGTCGCTCCGCCTTCAAGAACAAGTGTTGCCTTCTTTATTGTCATATGGATAACCTCTTTTCTGCTACAATCTACTTCCCTCTTTTAACTTCTACATTATATAACTTTTTTACTTATTGTGAAACCAGAAGTTGATTTTTAAACAAATCTTTTCAAATTCTTTTCAAAATCTTTACTTTTTGTTGTAGGTCATATCCAGAAGCTTCTCCTGCCTTATCCGACAATAATTCAGGTTTTTTCATAAATAAATTACCGGCCTTCCTTTGCTTTATTTTTTACTCAACAGCGCTTTCACTTCCTCTACAGTCAATACTTTCCCATAGGATATAACTTCGCCGTTAAACACTAATGCAGGTGTCGTCATTACTCCGTAACCGGCGATTTCCGCAAAATCTGTAACATGTTCAATCTCATAATCTAATCGAAGTTCAGATACTGCCGCTCTGGTTGCTTTTTCTAATTCCATACATTTTACGCAGCCCGAACCCAATATTTTGATCCCTTGCTCTTGTTTCTTATTTTCTGTATTTTGCATTGTTTCTGACGTGCAATTTTCACCACAACAGCATGATTTTGTTTCTTTTTTCTTTCCAAATAATTTCATTTCTTATTCGCTCCTTTTAAATAAATATCGCACTAAAAATATTAAAGAGATAACCTACAATGATAATACCCGACGTACAAATGGCAATAAATAAAGTCAATAATTTAGGCTTTACTGCCTTTTTCAACATGATTAAAGACGGCAGGCTTAATGTCGTTACTGCCATCATAAATGATAAGATCGTACCTAATTGTGCTCCCTTTGCAAGTAATGCCTCTGCAACCGGAATTGTTCCGAAAATATCAGCGTACATAGGGATACCGACAAGCGTAGCTAAAACAACACCGAACGGGTTATTACTTCCTAAAATACTTTCAATCCATGTTTCAGGTATCCAATTATGAATAATTGCTCCAATCCCCACACCGATCAAAATGTATGGAAATACTTTTTTGAATGTTCCCATCACTTGTTCTTTCGCATATTGAACTCTGTCCTTTTTGGTTAAGGCAGGGGAACTAATATCAACCCTACTTGCATTTTTGACGAAATCTTCTACATATTTTTCCATATGTAAGTTTTCAATGAAGGTGCCGCCGATGACAGCAATGATCAAACCTACAATCACATAAGCAAAGGCAACTTTAGCACCGAAAATACTCATTAACAATACAAGACTTCCCAAATCAACCATAGGGGAAGAAATCAAAAAGGAAAATGTTACGCCCAGTGGCAATCCCGCACTTGTAAAACCTATAAATAGCGGAATAGACGAACAGGAACAAAATGGTGTAACTGTTCCTAACAATGCGGATATAATATTTGCTCCTATGCCATGAAAGCGCCCCAAAATTTTCTTACTTCGTTCTGGCGGAAAGTAACTTTGAATATACGAAATAAAGAAAATCAGTAAACATAACAAAATTGTGATTTTAATTACGTCATACAAAAAGAATTGAATACTTCCGCCTAATCGACTGTCAATGTCTAGCCCTAGTTGTGATAGACCCTTACCGATTAAACCATTTAACCACTTCATACCTAATATTTGGTCTTGGAAAAACGACCATATTGAATTGACTACTTCCAAAAAAGTCCCTCCTTCATACAACATATCAAATATTTTTGATGTGATAAAGTTTTATAAAAGCCACCTTTCGATGACTTTTATTTGCAGCAATTTGATTGATTTTCAGTATTTGGCGTTGTTAATTCTAGCAATCGTTTTGACGCGTATTCACTTCCGCTTTTACTTAGGCTGTAATGTGTCCATTTTCCCTCTTGTCTTGCATGAACAATGCCGGAATCGCAAAGTATTTTCATGTGATAAGATAAAGCTGACTGTCCGATGTTCATGTTTTCAATCAGAACACACGCACATTTTTCGCCACTCTTCAAGTAATCTAAAATAGTAAGCCTTTTTGTATCACAAAGAGCCTTAAAGATTTTTGCGTCTTTTGAAAAATCAGTCATCGCCGTCATTCCTCACATCAATTATTTTTGATATATACATCATAAGTCTTGTAAAGTGGTTTGTCAACATGTCACATCAAAATATTTTGATGTGTTTTTTCTTCCTCTTGTCTGCCAAAGACAAAAAAAGAAAAAGATAAAATAAACCGAGAGTCAACTGCATTCTGACTCTCGGCTTCATTTTTCAAACGGAGACGGAGGGATTCGAACCCTCGTGCCCCGGAGGGCAAACGCATTTCGAGTGCGCCCCGTTATGACCACTTCGATACGTCTCCATGAAGAGCTGTGCATGATTTCCATACACAGCTTTTACATTATAACAGAATTATTTCCAAAAAGAAAGAGGATATTTCAAATTTAATCAACCTTTAATCATCTTCCTCAGTCGAAACAGTATATGTCTGTCTCTTTCTTGCCATCTCGTCACTTTCAAGATACTCGTCATATGTCGTAATCTTGTCGATCAGTTGCCCACCCGGAACGATTTCCATAATACGGTTTGCAGTCGTCTGTACGATCTGATGATCCCGAGACGTAAAAAGTAAAACTCCCGGGAATTTGATCAGTCCATTATTAAGAGCTGTGATCGATTCCATGTCAAGATGGTTTGTCGGCTCATCAAGAAGAAGAACGTTTGCTCCTGAAATCATCATCTTAGAAAGAAGGCAGCGTACTTTTTCTCCTCCTGAAAGAACTTTCAGCTTCTTCACACCGTCCTCGCCTGAGAAGAGCATTCTTCCGAGGAATCCGCGAACATATGTGACATCCTTTTCTTCGGAATACTGTGTCAGCCATTCTGTGATATTATAATCACTGTCAAATTCTCCGCCGAAATCTTTCGGGAAATATGCCTGAGAAGTTGTCACTCCCCATTTATAAGTTCCTTCGTCCGGTTCCATCTCTCCGATCAGGATCTTAAAAAGAACTGTCTTTGCGACTTCATTACTTCCGACAAAAGCGACTTTATCATCGTGACCGAGAGTAAAGCTGATATTGTCAAGCACTTTCACGCCGTCGATCGTTTTAGAAAGACCTTCTACCGTAAGCACTTCGTTTCCGATCTCACGATTCGGACGAAAATCAATATACGGGTATTTTCTGCTGGACGGTTTGATCTCGTCAAGCTGGATTTTCTCAAGGGCGCGCTTTCTCGATGTCGCCTGCTTTGATTTTGAAGCATTTGCGCTGAATCGGGAAATAAAGTCCTGAAGTTCTTTGATCTTCTCTTCTTTTTTCTTATTTGCTTCTTTCATCTGACGGATAAGAAGCTGACTTGATTCATACCAGAAATCATAATTTCCCGCATAAAGCTGTATTTTTCCATAATCAATATCTGCGATCTGCGTACATACTTTATTTAAGAAATAACGGTCATGAGACACAACGATCACCGTATTTTCAAAATTAATCAAAAACTCCTCAAGCCACGCAATCGCATCCAGATCAAGGTGGTTTGTCGGCTCGTCAAGAAGCAAAATATCCGGATTACCGAACAGCGCCTGTGCGAGAAGCACTTTCACCTTCTGCGGACCTGTCATATCTTTCATCATTTTATAATGAAGATCTGTCTCGATTCCAAGACCATTCAAAAGAGACGCCGCGTCTGATTCAGCTTCCCATCCGTTCATCGTAGCAAATTCACCTTCAAGTTCACTTGCCTTTATTCCGTCTTCATCCGTGAAATCTTCTTTTGCATAAATCGCTTCTTTTTCTTTCATAATCTCATACAGTCGGGCATTCCCCATGATCACCGTATCAAGAACCGGATATTCATCATATTTAAAATGATCCTGCTGTAAGAAAGAAAGACGCTCTCCCGGAGTGATCGCCACTTCACCGTTCGTCGGCTCAAGCTGACCTGATAAAATCTTCAAAAACGTAGATTTTCCGGCTCCGTTAGCGCCGATCAGACCATAACAGTTTCCCTCTGTGAACTTGATATTTACTTCTTCAAAAAGCGCTTTTTTTCCCACGCGCAGAGTTACATTATTTGCACTGATCATTACAATATCTCCTTTTTTGAAACTTCGTTTTACGGGATATGTGATGCTTAATACGCACCAACGCCTATATTAACATATAATCCATGAAAAAGGCAAGGACTTATAGGAAACATGTACGTTTCCCCAATCCCTGCCTTCTGTTTCCGAAAGCTCCTATAATTTTAAGCTGTTCTCTCAATGCCTGCTGTTCATATCGCTGTATACTTCACAAAACCTGGCGGCAACGGAAACCGGTTCGTTTCCCGCATAAAGATGAGAAGCATCTCCCAGCTTCAACCCCCGAAAACAAGCGATTCCCTTCTCTCGTTCTTCTGTCACTATTTCCGTCACCGATGTCGGAGCAAACGCAAAATACTGCCATGCCGAAAAAGGCGACATATTCCACAGATGCGACAACAACGCGCACGTAATCCCAAAATGGCAAAAAAACGTCACGGTCTCCGTGCATTCTCTCTCCACTCTATAACTGCTGCCTTCACGAACATATCCATGCTCTGCAAGAAATCTGTCAAACTCAAGAGTTACCCTGTCATATACTTCCACCGCATCTGAATTTTGGCATAGATCGGATTTTCTCCACGCATCCCTGTCCATACATTCTCCATGTTCCATCCAATACGACGGAACGATATCCCACACGATTCTCGGCACATACCGACCATTTTCTTTCTCCGCGGTAGGATAAGCCTTTTGAAGATGTACCGCCTGATTCAGATCGATCCTTGCCGGAAATTCTCTCAGCCATTCTACAGTCTGTGCGGTCTTTCCCACTTTATCCAGACAGTACTGCGCCGTGTCTTTCGCTCTTCCAAGGGGAGAAACATAACAGCTTCCGAGATTCAAGTCAGCCGCCCGTTCGGCAAGCAGTTTTGCCTCACGATGTCCTTTTTTCGTCAGCGTATCATTTATGTAATCCGGATCTCCATGTCTGATAAATAAAATCCTCACTGTCTATCTCCTGCCTTTCTTTTATGCAAAGCGTCCGTTTTAACCATCGTTTTGCAAGTCCGGTCCACATCCCCACTTCGTCTAATGCGCCATATATATGCGCCTGCTCTTCCTCTGTCCATTTATCAGGACGTTCTTTTAGTTTTTGTTCAAACCATTCTTCTGTGGCGACAGACATCCCATGTGCCCCTTCCGCAAATACATGATGCGCATAAGGTACGCCCGCCTTCCTGCATGCTTCGGCAAACAAATACCCGTTTTCCGCCGAAACGGTCTTATCTTCAAGAGTATGCCACAAAAAACACGGCGGCATCTCTTCTGTCACATGTTTTTCGACCGACAGATATTCCCGCTCTTCTTCATCAGAATCTTCTCCGAGCAAAGCTAAAAACGAATCTTCGTTTCTATACTTTCCCGAAGTGATTACCGGATAACCGAGTATCATCGCATCCGGTCTGCATGAAACTTCTTTAAGAAGAGAATTTTCTTCTTTTATATCCTGAAAATGAACTCCGAGACTTCCGCATAAGTGCCCGCCTGCCGAAAATCCGCATACAGCCACTTTCTCCGGATCGATCCGGCACTGTTTCGCATAATAACGTACGAGCCGCACCGTTCTGGCCAGATCTCTAAGCGGCTGAAGGTGCAAAGGCTCGCCTTCCGATGTCGGATTCACACTGTATGTAAGTACAAGCGCATTGTATCCGGCCCTATAAAATGTTCGTGCGACGATATCGCCTTCCGATGATGACACCTGACGATAGGCTCCGCCCGGCACAACGATCATTGCCGGACGGATCTGCCCGTCTTCATGCATATAACTTATCACATAAGGAATATCTCTTTCTTCACTTTCATACGAATATTCCTCTCTTTTCCAAATTGCCGTTCTCTTACCTATCATTTTTCCACCTCTTTTATACCGATCGGCAAAAACATTTTCAACAATATACCTTGCCGGCGCAAGGATGATTCTTATAACTTGACATCTGCCAAATACGGATTCTCCGCTTCGTAAAACTTCTCATTTTCAACTGCCTCTGCCAGCTTCATATCAATCGGCATACGGCCAAGCACCGGAACGTTCATCTCCCGAGCTGCTTCCTCTACATGACTTTCTCCGAACACTTTAATCTCTTTTCCACAGTCAGGGCATTTTACATAACTGTAGTTTTCTATGATCCCAAGTACCGGAATATTCATCTGTTCCGCCATATTCGCCGCTTTTTTCACGATCATCTGTACAAGATCCTGTGGAGATGTCACGATCACCACACCGTCTACCGGAAGCGACTGAAATACTGTCAAAGGAACGTCTCCTGTTCCCGGCGGCATATCTACAAACAGATAATCAATATCGCCCCACATAACATCTGTCCAAAACTGCTTCACAACTCCCGCAATAATCGGACCTCTCCAAATAACGGGCGCGGATTCGTCTTCCAGGAGAAGATTGACCGACATAATTCTTGTCTCATCTTTTGCAATACATGGAAGAATCCCTTCTTCCGTTCCTCTTGCTTTCTCATGTATTCCGTACATTTTCGGAATAGACGGACCTGTAATATCCGCATCTAAAATTCCGACTGTATATCCTTTTTCTCTCATCATTCTTGCGAGCGACGCCGTCACAAGCGATTTACCGACACCGCCCTTTCCGCTGACTACACCGATTACTTTTTTAATAGATGAATATTTGTTTTCCGGTTCACGGAAATCCTCTTTTTTGCTGCTGCATGAATCTGCATGTGCGCATCCTGCGCAAGATTCTTCTGTACATCCGTTTGTATTTTGCTGTTCAGGCATGATCTGCTACCTCTTTCTATAATTTACTCTTTTCTAAGTATAACACATTCGGGCAAAATCTTGTACTGATTTTGCCCGAATATCATTTCTCATTTATTAATCATTTATTCATATTCATTTAACGTCTGTTTACAACCGTTCCACTGTTATCTTGTCACATCGTTGAGCCATTTATAACTTCGATACCGTTTATATGTGATCGGTATTTTAATAATCTCATCACTCATAAGTATCACATAAACAACCGGCACACTTAGCTTAAATACAAATGCCGCAAGAAAACCGAACAATATCGAGCAGCACCACATCGTCGTCATATCGAGAATCAATCCGAATCTCGTATCGCCGCCCGAACGGAACACCCCCACGACAAGCGTTGTATTAATCGCCTGGCCGACAACAAAATAAGACATAACAAAAAACATGATCCTCAAATATTCTTTTGCCGTACCGCTCAAAGTCAGTGCCGCCGATGCCAAAGGCGAAACCGCAAGAATCACAGTTCCTCCCAATATTCCCATGATAATGCTCAATATAAGAAACCGTTTTGCATATGCTTTCGCATACTCTGTCTTTTTCTCTCCGATCGTCTTTCCAAGATAGATCGCCGCCGCGCTGGACAACCCAAACGATACAACTGTCGCAAGCTGTCTTGCCACCTGCGCCACTGAATTTGCCGCCACAGCCGCGCTTCCCATATGACCGAGTATCGCTGTGTTCGCCGCCGTTCCAAGTCCCCATAAAACTTCATTGACTACAACCGGAAGGGCATAACGCATAAAATCAGAAAATAGAATTTTATCCGTATGAAGCACATATTTGAACCTCAGCCTGATCTCCCTGTTAAATAAACGGGCATATATCGCAACAAGCACAACTTCCAGAATACGGGCGCAAAGAGTTCCAAGCGCCGCTCCTGCCACACCCATCTTCGGAAGTCCGAGCAGACCAAAAATGAAAATCGCATTCATTATGATATTGCATATAAGAGACAGAAGATAGACAACTGTTGCCACAACAACCCGTTCCACACTCCGCATAATATACAAATATGCCTGCGTAACTCCCATCATTATATAGGTAAACGCCACAATTCTCAGGTATTTAACTCCTTCCGAAACAACAACCGGATCGTTTGTAAATACCTGCATTAACAGTTCCGGTACCGCAAGAGCCGACACAGTAAAAAGCGCCGTCACACAGACCGCTGCTTTTACTGCCATTCCTAATATCTTTTCAATCGCATCCCGGTCGCCTTTTCCCCAATACTGAGCCGTGAGCACCGTCGCTCCGGAGGTCAGACCGAACAGGAACAATGTCATAATATACTGAATCTGTCCTGCCAAAGATGCGCCGGATAAAGCTTTTTCTCCAACAGCGCCTAACATAATGACGTCTGCCGCCGTCACGCCTACGTTGATCAGATTTTGAAGAGCCATAGGAACAACGAGCGCCAGCACCGTTTTGTAAAACTTTCTCCGGTCAATTTCTATATGATTTTCTCTCTTTAGCATGATATTTTCCGTAAACTACCTTTTACTTATTCTTTTGCTGCCCTGTAATGATTCTGCAGCTGTTTTTCGATCATTCTTTTCCGTTAAAGCAATACGTACACACTTTACACGGATTGATTCCGATCGATGCAATCAGATCATCCAGACGGTGGAAACGAAGAGTCGTAAAATTCTGGATCTTCCGAATCTCTTCTACCATCTTCGCATAACGGCAGCTGTCCGGATCGGCATATTCCGCAAGCACTTCTGCCGGACAGTTTTCTCCTTCTGCCTCTTGAATGATCCTGCGTGTGATCAGATCAAGATCTGATTTGGATCTTGAAAAATTCAAAAACTTACAACCGTACACAAGCGGCGGACACGCCGGACGTACGTGCACTTCTTTCGCTCCGCTCTTATAGAGAAATTCCGTCGTCTCCCGAAGCTGCGTTCCGCGCACGATAGAATCGTCGATCAAAAGCAGTTTCTTATCTTCGATCAGAGACTGCACCGGAATCAGCTTCATCTTTGCGATCAGATTTCTCTGACTCTGGCTTGTAGGCATAAATGACCTCGGCCACGTCGGCGTATATTTAATAAACGGTCTCGCATACGGTATTCCCGATTCATTAGAATATCCGATCGCATGTGCGATCCCAGAATCAGGAACTCCGGCTACAATATCAGGATGCACAGAATCTCCATCGCGCTTTGCAAGCATACTTCCACATTTATAACGCATTTCTTCTACATTGACGCCTTCGTAAGAGGAAGTCGGATAACCATAATAAACCCATAAAAAAGAACAAATCTTCATCTCTTTTCCCGGAGCTACCAACTGTTCCACGCTTTCCGGAGTAATCAGATCGATCTCTCCCGGCCCTAATTCTTTGTACGCTTCATAACCGAGATTAATATACGCTGAATTTTCAAAAGAAACACAGTACGCCTCTTCTTTCTTACCGACAACAACCGGAGTTCTTCCATATCTGTCACGCGCCGCATAAATTCCGTCTTTCGTCATAAGAAGCAGCGTAAGAGAGCCGTTTACAGTTTCCTGCGCATAACGGATTCCTTCCACAAGCGTTTCTTTCTTACAGATCAAAGATGCCACAAGCTCTGTCGCATTGATCTTACCTCCGCTCATCTCCTGAAAATGGGAATGCCCTTCTTCAAACACTTTTTCTAAAAGTTCTTCTTCATTATTGATCTTTCCAACCGTAACGATCGCAAAACTTCCGTGATGCGACTGTATAAGAAGCGGCTGCGGCTCGTAATCAGAAATACATCCGATTCCAAGATTGCCTTTCATCTCATCTACATCCCTGTCAAATTTTGTACGAAAAGGAGCATTTTCTATATTATGGATCGCACGGCAGAACTCTCCGTTTCCATACGCAGCCATTCCGCCTCTTCTCGTTCCGAGGTGAGAATGATAGTCCACGCCGTAAAATAACTCCAATACACAGTCTTTTTTTGATGCAACTCCGAAAAATCCACCCATTTTCTATGTGCCTCCTGTAAATTTATCAAATTCATTCTGCTATTTATCTTTCACCTTATAAAGGATAAGGAGTTCCCGGCGATAAGTCAATACTTTCTTTCATATGCCTGCTATTATCGTTTATTATAGATATATATAAGCAGAAGTTCTATTCCTTTATTTTTGCCGCTTTGGCATCAAAATCATTCTCCCTGCAAACGATTCCCATTTTCTCCGTCTATACAATAAGAGGATGCCTTATTTTGACATCCTCTTACCTGTTAGTCTTCCAAGGCTTCTTTCATCTCTTTCATTTTTTCCATGAAGCCTTTCTTTTTCTTCTTCTCGACTTTCCCTGTTGTCTCATCATGTTCATGAAGTGTATTTCCCGTCAATTCATCAAATCTTCGCAGCGCTTCTTTCGCCTCCGAACTTAATCTTTCCGGAGTCTGGATCTCAAGCGTCACATAATGATCTCCTCTTGCCTGTGGATTACGAAGAGACGGAACTCCTTTTCCTTTAAGGCGCACTTTTGTATCTGTTTTCGTTCCCGGTTTTACATTATAAATCACATCTCCGTCTACCGTAGGAATACGAATATCTCCTCCGAGCGCCGCTACCGCAAATGAAATCGGATGCGTAGAGAAAATATGAATATCTTGTCGTTTTAACGACGGATGCGCCGAAACATTCACTTCTACAAGAAGATCTCCCCGTGGTCCGCCGTTTACTCCCGGTTCTCCCTTGTCTCTGATACGAACGCTCTGGCCGTTATCAATTCCTGCCGGGATAGACACTTTGATCTTCTTTCGGTTTGCAATGTATCCGCTTCCTGCGCATTTTGAACATTTTTCCTTAATCACTTTACCGGAGCCTCCGCAGTTAGGACATGTCTGCACATTTTGAACTGTTCCGAAAAAAGACTGGGATGTATAGACAACCTGCCCCCGGCCCCCGCATTTCGGGCATGTTTCGGGAGATGTTCCGGGTTTTGCCCCTGTTCCATTACATGTTTCACATGGATCTTTCAAAATAAGATCTAATTCTTTTTCACATCCGAAAACCGCTTCCTCAAATGTGATTCTTATACTTTTTCTGACATTTGCGCCTCGCATCGGTCCGTTACTTCTTCCGCCTCGTCTTCCGCCGCCGAACAGGTCGCCGAAAATATCGCCGAAAATATCACTGAAATCCGCACCGCTAAAGTCAAAGCCTCCGAAACCGCCTGCGCCGCCCGCGCCGCCATCGAATGCCGCGTGACCAAACTGATCATATTTCTGTCGTTTTTCAGGATCGCTTAAAACAGCATATGCTTCTGATGCCTCTTTAAATTTCTTTTCCGCCTCGGCATCCCCCGGGTTCATATCGGGATGGTACTTCTTTGCCAGTACACGGTATGCTTTTTTGATCGCCGCCTCATCAGCATCTTTCCCGATGCCGAGCACCTCGTAATAATCTCTCTTTGACTCTGCCATAATACGAATACTCTACCTTTCCTCAAGAAAATTCTACGAAACCGCTTTTTACACGATCCCGTAGAATTTTTATTTTACATTTTGCCTGATATTTCAAGCTTTTATCTCGTTTCCTCTGATATCTTAAACTTCTTTATAATCTCCGTCTACGACATCATCTCCGTTGAATCCTTCCGGAGCCGGTCCTGCATCCTGACCTGGATTCGGTCCTGCTGCACCTGCACCTGCCGCTGCGCCTGCCTGCTCATACATCTTTGTGAAAAGTTTCTGTGCGCTTTCCATCAGTTTTTCCTTCGCAGCTTTGATCTCAGCCACATCGGCTTCAGATGTATTTTCCGGAGTTGATTTTGCCAGCACGTCTTTTAACGCCTGCATATCGGCTTCTACAGCCGCTTTATCGTTGGCATCCAGTTTATCGCCGACTTCCTTGATTGCCTTTTCTGTCTGGAATACCATTGCATCAGCTTCATTTCTTGTATCGATCGCCTCTTTACGTTTCTTATCCTGAGCTTCAAACTCAGCAGCTTCTTTTACCGCTTTATCAATATCGGAATCTGACATATTAGAACCTGCTGTGATCGTGATATGCTGTTCTTTTCCTGTTCCGAGATCTTTTGCAGATACGTTGACGATACCGTTTGCATCAATATCGAAAGTAACTTCGATCTGCGGGATTCCACGCGGAGCCGGCGGGATTCCGTCAAGTCTGAACTGTCCGAGTGATTTATTATCTTTTGCGAACTGTCTTTCTCCCTGTACGACATTGATATCTACCGCTGTCTGGTTGTCTGCCGCTGTAGAGAATATCTGGCTTTTCTTTGTCGGGATCGTTGTATTTCTCTCGATCAATCTTGTGGCAACTCCGCCCATTGTTTCGATAGAAAGAGAAAGCGGTGTAACATCAAGAAGAAGGATATCTCCTGCTCCTGCGTCTCCTGCAAGTTTTCCTCCCTGAACAGAAGCTCCAAGAGCAACACATTCATCCGGATTCAAAGATTTGCTCGGTTCTTTTCCTGTCAGTCTCTTTACTTCTTCCTGTACTGCCGGAATACGTGTAGATCCGCCTACAAGCAATACCTGACCGAGATCTGCCGCTGTAAGTCCCGCATCGGAAAGAGCGCGTCTTACCGGCTCTGCCGTTCTGTCTACGAGATCTCTTGTCAGCTCATCGAATTTTGCTCTTGTCAGATTCATATCAAAGTGTTTCGGTCCTTCGGCAGTTGCCGTAATGAACGGAAGGTTGATATTTGTTGTTGTTGCGGAAGAAAGTTCTTTTTTTGCTTTCTCTGCCGCTTCTTTTAATCTTTGAAGAGCCATCTTATCCGTTGAAAGGTCAACGCCTTCTTTTGCCTTAAAATCTGCCAGCATATAATCTGTAATCTTCTGGTCAAAGTCATCACCGCCAAGACGGTTATCTCCTGCTGTTGAGAGAACTTCGATCACGCCGTCGCCGATCTCGATAATGGAAACGTCAAACGTACCACCTCCAAGGTCGTATACCATGATTTTCTGCTCTTTCTCATTGTCCAGGCCGTAAGCAAGAGCCGCTGCCGTAGGCTCGTTGATGATACGTTTTACATCAAGACCTGCGATCTTTCCTGCATCTTTTGTAGCCTGACGCTGCGCGTCGTTGAAGTATGCCGGAACTGTAATAACAGCTTCCGTTACTTTTTCTCCCAAATAACCTTCTGCATCCGCTTTCAATTTCTGAAGGATCATTGCGGAAATTTCCTGAGGAGAATATTTTTTCTCATCGATCGTCACTTTAAAATCGCTTCCCATCTCTCTTTTGATAGAAGAAATTGTTTTGTCTGCGTTTGTAACTGCCTGACGTTTTGCCGGCTCTCCTACGAGACGCTCTCCTGTCTTTGTAAACGCTACGACTGACGGCGTTGTTCTTGCGCCTTCTGTGTTTGCGATCACTGTCGGCTGTCCGCCTTCCATAACAGCTACGCAACTGTTTGTTGTACCAAGGTCAATACCGATTATTTTTCCCATGATTTTTTCCTCCTGCTTCTTATCGCTTTTTATTATTCTGAAATAAAGTTGCTTTTCTACTAATTTGCTACTTTTACCATACTGTGTCTTACGACGCTGTCATGATACATATAGCCTTTTTGAAATTCTTCCGTGATGATGTTTTCACCCGCTTCCTCATCTTCCACATGCATAACCGCATTATGGAAATCAGGATTAAATTCCTGGCCTACCGCTTCGATCGGTTTTACACCGACCCCTTCCAAAGTCGTCATGATCTGTTTGTAGATTTTTTCCATTCCTTCTACAAAAGGATCTTCCTTACTTTCCTCCGGCACGGCTGCAAGACCACGTTCAAAATTATCGATAACCGGAAGAATTTTTTCTATGATATCTTTCGCTCCGATTTCATACATTTGAGATTTTTCTCTCTCTGTACGCTTGCGGAAGTTATCAAACTCTGCCATTTGACGGGTGAGACGATCAGTCAATTCTTCAATCTTCTCGTCTTTTTTATCTTTTTTTTCTTTCTTTGCGAAAAACTTTTTCTTTTCTTTTGATTCTGTATCTTTTGTATCCTGAGACTCTTCCGTCTCTTTTGAAGCTTCCTCCTCAACAGATCCTTTCGTCTCTGCCGCCTCGTCCTGCTCATCTGCAGCCGCTTCGTCTTCCATCTTTGCCGCTTCTGCCTTTGCTTCCTCGACAGCTTCTTTTATCATATCTTCTTTGCTCATCTTGTCACCCACCGGCTTTCCACCTTTCTATCCTTTTGGATCTTTATTATAAATCGCATCCAACTCTCCCTGCAGAATTTTCAGCGTCTTCATGACATGTTCATAATCCATCCGTTTCGGTCCGATAATGCCGATCGTTCCTTTCATGCCTTCGCCAAGTTCATACGTCGCTGTCACGACACTGCAGTCCTTCATTGTTTTAACCGGAGTCTCATCTCCGATATAAACCTGTATTCCGTGACTATCCTCACTTGCCAGTGTCTCTGTCACAAGATCGGCGAGCTGCTGCTTCTCTTCAAATGCACTGATGATCTCCTGTGCGCTTTGCTTATCGCTCAACTCCGGATACTTAAAGATGTTCGTAGCTCCGCTTGTATAAATCTTCATATCTTCTTCTACATGGATCGTCTCTGCCACCGCATCCAGTACATGAGCGACAACCTCACTGTGAATGCCTGCCTGCTCTTTCAGCCTTGCGATCAATCCAAGTGTGATCTGATCGATCGGAAGTCCGTTCAATGTAGTATTAAGAAGCATATTTAACTTCAGAAGATTCTCATTACTTAACATTTCCCCTACTTCGATGATCTTATTCTTGATTACATTACCGCCAAGTACGATAACCGCTACGATCTGTTCTGCATCAACTTGAGAAAGCTGAATAAATTTCAGCGTATTCCGATTGTTAATCGGAGACGATACCATCGTCGCATAATTCGTATTCGTCGCCAAAACTCTTGCTGCCTGCTGTAATACTTTCTCAACCTTATCGGTTTTCTCCAACATCGCGCTTTCTCTTTTTGCAATCTCTTGTTCTTTTTCTTCCATCAGCATATCAACATAAAGCCGATATCCTTTATCCGAAGGAATCCTTCCCGCCGACGTATGCGGCTGAAAAATATAACCAAGATCTTCAAGATCTGCCATCTCGTTCCTGATCGTCGCGGAACTTAAATTCAGATCTGTATATTTAGAAAGTGTCCGCGAGCCAACCGGTTCTCCGGTCTCAAGGTAATTCTGTATGATCGCTTTTAATATAGTAAGTTTTCTTTCACTTAACGACGTATCGACCGCCACAGCTTTTCCTCCTCTCTCGCTATTAGCACTCTTTTCTTTCGAGTGCTAACACCTTTCGTATATTAAGATAGCACTGCATTTTCCTTTTGTCAACAGTGTTTATTATTTTTTTATTTATTTCTGTACATCCGAAACGATGTCTTCTATCTGAATTTCCTATTATCCGAAAGAGGCAGAATCACAGCATCCGCTTTTTCAAAACAAAAACTCACTCATTACATAGTTGCTTATATCAACTCCCCGCTCTGTCAGGCGGATCTGCCCTTTTTCTTTTATCAAAAGACGTTCTTTTTCAAGTTTTCCGATCGTTTCTCCGTAAACCGTATCTATTTGCACCCCGAATGTTTCAAAAAAACTTTTTTCCGACACTCCATCTGTTTTCCGCAGTCCGAGAAACATGAATTCTTCCATTTGCTCTTGCACTGACAGTACACTTACTTCTTCTGCTTTTTCCCATACCGCTTTTTTACTCTCTTCTTTTTTGCCGTCCGGATCTACAGTCTTATTCAGTCTTATATAAACATCCATTTTATCTGTATTGCAGAATCGGTGTTCGGCAATCAGAGAGGACGCCCCCAGTCCCAGTCCGAGATATTCTCTTCGCTCCCAATACCCTAAATTATGCCTGCACTCATATCCCGGTTTTGCATAATTTGAAATCTCATATCTCTCATACCCGTATTCCCGAAGGATCTTCTCTGTTATTTCATAAATCGCCCGTTCTGTATCTTCATCGGGAAGCGGAAGTATCTGTCTGTCTTTTCTTATATTACCGTCTTTATCTGATACTTCCGGCATACTACTCTCGCGGGACAACAGTTCTTTTTGGCATATCCGCTCCCCATCCTCCCCGTAAATCGTACCGAAAACAGTTCCTTCTTCTATAATTAAACTATATGCGGAAATATGTTCCGGCTGTAACTGCGCAACTGTGCGAAGCGTTGTTTCCCAGCTCTTTTTTGTCTGCCCGGGAATCGCCGAGATCAAATCGATATTAACGTTATGAAATCCTGCTTTTCTTACCATCTTCCATGTAGTGAGAAATTCATCATATGTATGGATACGTCCAAGCATTTTCAGTTCTCCGTCATCGACCGATTGAAGACCGATACTTAACCGGTTCACTCCGCATGTTTTCCACATGTTTATCTTTTCTTCCGACACAGTTCCGGGATTTACTTCCATCGTTATTTCCGCATTCTCCGCAATATCGAAACTTTCCCGCAAAGCACGAAAAATAGAGGCAGTGTATACTCCCTCTAATATAGAAGGAGTTCCACCGCCTAAAAAAATCGTTGTCACGCAATAATCCGAAAACTGTTCTTTTTTTCCTTTTATCTCCTCCGCAAGAGCTTCCACATAAGCAGAAACCTCCTCTTGCTTTGCAGAAAACGAAAGGAAATCACAATACGCACATTTCTTTACGCAAAAAGGAATATGCACATACAGTTCCAGTTCTTTTTTCATATTTTCCTTTACCTCTTTAAGATGTTTTAAACATCACTTTTTCACTTATACATCGACAACAAAAATCACTCGTCATCCAACTTCAGTACGCTCATAAATGCTTTCTGCGGTATCTCTACGCTGCCGACCTGACGCATTCTTTTCTTTCCCTCTTTCTGCTTTTCAAGCAGTTTTCTCTTACGTGAAATATCACCGCCATAACATTTTGCCAACACATCTTTTCTCATTGCCTTTACTGTTTCACGAGCGATGATCTTACTTCCGACTGCCGCCTGTATCGGAATCTCAAAAAGCTGTCTCGGAATTTCTTCTTTTAATTTCGCGCACATTTTTCTTCCGCGGTCATAAGCGCTTCCTGCAAATACAATAAACGACAATGCATCCACTTCTTCTTTATTAATAAGAATATCAAGCTTCACAAGTTCAGATTTCTGATATCCCATCATCTCATAATCAAATGACGCATATCCTCTTGATCTTGACTTCAATGCATCGAAAAAGTCATAGATGATTTCATTCAGCGGAAGATGATAATTCAATACGGCACGTTTTTCCTCGATATATTCCATTCCCTGATAAATGCCTCTGCGTTCCTGACAAAGATCCATGATCGCACCGATATATTCCGATGTAACCATGATCTCCGCTTTTACCATAGGTTCTTCCATATAATCAATCTCCGCCGGATCCGGCATATTCGTCGGATTTGTCAGATCGATCACTTCTCCGTTTGTTTTATGGATTTTGTAAATTACACTCGGCGCCGTTGTTACGAGATCCAAATTATATTCCCTCTCCAAACGTTCCTGGATAATCTCAAGGTGAAGAAGTCCGAGAAATCCGCAGCGGAATCCAAACCCAAGAGCGACCGATGTTTCCGCTTCAAATTGCAGCGCCGCATCGTTGAGCTGTAATTTTTCAAGAGCGTCTCGAAGATCCGGATACTTTGCTCCGTCTGCCGGATAAAGTCCGCAGTATACCATCGGATTTACTTTTTTATATCCCGGCAAAGGCGAGTCACACGGTCTTGACGCATCAGTCACTGTATCGCCCACCCGCGTCTCTTTTACATTCTTCAGGCTGGCAGTAATATATCCGACCATTCCGGCGCTCAACTCTTCACATGGTATAAATCTTCCCGCTCCGAAAGTTCCGACTTCCACAACATCTGCCTGAGCGCCTGTCGCCATCATAAGCATCGGAGTTCCTTTCTTCACCGTTCCTTCCTTTATCCTGCAAAATACAATGACCCCTTTGTAAGAATCATAGACGGAGTCAAAGATCAGCGCTTTTAACGGAGCCTTTGGATCTCCCTGAGGCGCAGGAACTTTTTTCACGATCTGCTCCAATACGTCATGGATATTTTGTCCTGTCTTAGCTGAAATAAGCGGGGCATCTTCCGCTTCAATACCGATCACATCCTCAATTTCTTCTTTCACCCTCTCCGGATCTGCACTCGGAAGATCGATCTTATTGATCACCGGGATCACATCAAGGTCATGATCCAACGCAAGATATACATTCGCCAATGTCTGTGCTTCTACTCCCTGAGCTGCGTCAACTACTAAAATCGCTCCGTCACACGCAGCCAGACTTCTTGAAACTTCGTAATTAAAGTCTACATGTCCCGGCGTATCGATCAGGTTAAACATATATTCCTCCCCGTCGTCTGCCTTATATACGGTACGAACCGTCTGTGCTTTAATCGTAATTCCGCGTTCTCTTTCAAGCTCCATGTTGTCAAGCACCTGAGACTGCATCTCTCTGCTCGTCAAGAGGCCTGTCTGTTCAATAATCCTGTCTGCTAACGTAGATTTTCCGTGATCGATATGCGCGATAATACAAAAATTTCTTATTTTACTCTGATCTATAACTGACAATTTCATTCCTCCATTATTTGCATATTTTATATGATTTCTGTATTTGATTTTGTGATAAACTTCACTGCTTTCCCGAATTCTTCACAATAAAAAGTTCCACAGCCAAAGTATCTGTCATAAGTCCGGTCTTAACATTTTGCTCTAACTGCGCCCCTTCTTCCATAACAGTTCTCAGCTCTCCGAGTTCATATCGTTTCGCCGCATCCATATACCTTCCCGCAGCAAACGGATGGATCCCTGCCTTTGAAGCGATTTCCTTCTTCCCGTATCCATTCACCATCAGACCTTTGACATGAAATAAAAGGCGGTATTCTCTCGTCATCAAAAACAGAATACGCATCGGCGGTTCTTTCAGGGCAAGTAGCTCATAATAAAGATCCAACGCCCTCTTCTGGTCTTTTCCTGCAACCGCATTGACCATCTCAAATATATGGTTCGTAATCTGAGTGACACAGATCTGATCAATATCGTCTCTTGTAATCCGATCTCTTCCGATCGTATAACAAAACAGTTTTTCCAGTTCTTGTGTGATATTCTCCATATCCGTGCCGACCTTATTCAGAAAATATGCCGCATCTGCGCCTTCCATCTGCTTTTTTTCTTTCTTTACAAGACCAAGCACCCAGCGCCGCAGCGTATTTTCATCCTGAACCGTCAACTCGACAATATGACCTTTTGCCTTTACCGCTTTATACAGCCTGTTTCGCTTATCTACCTCTTTTTCTATAAATAAAAAATAAGTAGTAGGCGGGATGTCCGTAATATAATCTGCCAGATCTGTTCCTGCATTTTTAAAAAAGCCTGTATCTTCAAACACAATAAGACGGCGCGATGCAAAAAACGGCAATGTCTCCGCCAGATCGATTACCTCTTTTATATCTATGTTCTTTCCTTCATAGACGGCATAATTCATCGTATCGCCTTCCGGAATCATCGCTCTGACAAGCCGTTCCCTATACTGTCGCTTCAAATATGACTCTTCTCCGTACAGAAGATAAATCTGTTTAAATTGTCCCGTTTTCAAATCTTCATTTAAGCTTTTCATAACTCTTGTATTATAAAGGAAAAACAATCATTTTGACAAGAGAAAACTCTCAATACTAATCTGTATTCCGTCAGACTTTATTGTGACAGCCCCGTCTGTCTGAGTATTATATGTTTTCACTTTTCTCTTTTTCAACCTATTTAACGTCTCTTCATGCGGATGTCCGTACCGATTATCAATTCCTGCCGAGATGATAGCCGCTCTTGGATCTGTCTTCTCAAGAAATGCAGCTGTACCCGAGTTTTTCGATCCATGATGGGCACATTTTAAAATTTCATATTTTCTCAAAACATCGCTTTTAACAAGAAGTTCCTCTCCCGCACCTTCCACATCCCCGGTAAAAAGCATATCGAAATTCCCATAAGAAAACTCAAGCACAAGAGACGCCTCATTTCCCGCCTTTGGTTTTGTCAGCCCCTGCGGTATGTCCGTAAGCGGGCCGATACATCTCAACCGCATCACTTCTTTTGAATCGTTTTTTTCTGTCTGCCTTTCTCCTCTTCCATATATATTTGCTCCTGTTTTCACAGAAACGACACGCGTTCCGTTTTCTACCGCTATGCGCGCCAGATCTGCCAACTTTTCATCATGATATTCTTCGGGAGGAAGCACAAGCGTGTCAATACGAACTCCCAGCTTCTGCCCTTCCAGAAGTTCTCTTATTCCACTGATATGATCCTCATCTCCGTGAGTCACAAATACATAATCAAGGCATCCGATGCCCTCCGACAACAAATACGGTTCGATCCGTTGAGCGCCTGCCTGTTTTACATCACTGCTGCCCCCGTCTATCAAATAGTTTTTCCCTTTTCCCGAAAGAACAATGCCATCACCTTGCCCCACATCCAGCACTGTTATTTTTATTCCTTCAATATCCCGGGTTTTTGCTCCGCATAAAACAATCAAAAACGCCGCCGAAACAAAAAGCATATACCCCCATATTTTCTTTGGAAAACGCCGATACATTCCATATAACGCGAACAATATCACATAATAAGCGACAAGTAATTGTACGCTCGGTTTTCCTGCCGTTATCCGCCCGAACGGAAGCATAACTGCCGCAGAGCACAATCGATCATACGCCCAAAGTATCACGCCGGAACTTTTCAGCAAAATAATACCGATCGGTTTTACAAGCAGGATCATCACAGAACCCGACAGCCCCGTTCCCATAATAACCGGGAGAGCCGGGATCACAAACAAATTTAAAAAAACCGAGTACGGCGGGATTTCAAAATAAAAGTACAGCATAGGACCAAGCAAAAACAGATTCACTGCCAAACTTGCGCTCACCGCTTTCCCCATATGCGTCCATATATTCTTTTTCTCCGTACCACACCCGAACAAACATTCAAACAAAGGCGTCAGCATACAAATTCCGCAAAGTGATCCAAAAGAAAACAAAAATCCTGCATCTGACAGACAGAGAGGATCTTTTGCACTAAGCAGCGCCGCTGCCACAGCAAGACTTGTGGGAAGGTCACAATCTCTTCCTGTCACTTCAGCGCCCATCCGAACGGAAAACATAATAAGCGCTCTTAAAGCTGAAATACTCGCTCCGGTCATTACTGTATAAAAAAGCAAAACAATCGTTCCGACAGCTCCTGACACCGGAAATCCCACTCCTCTTTTTCTCAGAAATCCATAAAGACCGCTTCCGATAAAGGACATATGAAGCCCCGTTTAACCTCACTCTCGGTACACATTATAAAGAAACTCTTTTATATAGAAAGAATTTTACCCCCTTACCCCACTTTCCCATCACTCCACTCCATTTCTTCTTTGTACATCTCACACACTTTGTCTAAACATTTTTGACATAGAAATTGCTTTGCCTTATCAAAGTCCAATCCACTACCATCGTCATAAGTAACACTTGCTTCGAATATCCCTCGTCCTGGCATACCAGAAATATGGAACATACACTCTCCATCACCATGTCCACTTGTCATAATCCCCATTGTACCGTTCTCCAGAACTTCTGTACCGTCATCAGAATAAGCTCTCGTATCCAAATTGCTAATATCCATTGTATTAAGGCACATCAATCCTATCATTCCACTTTTTCTGAAATATGGCATTAAACTATTTTCATTGTCACCACAAATGTAACAGTCTCCTTTTAATTCAGAATCAACCTGAATACTATAATCTTTTTCTTCTATGCTTTCAGAAAGAACTCTATCCTTAAAATCGGATTGGGTTGCTTTTTCTGTACATCCAGACAACACACACATTGATGCCAATAGTAACGGAATTACTAATTTTTTCATAAACTCCTACCTTTCAGGGCAAAAAAAGAACAGCCCATAGTGTTTTCACTTATGAACTGTCCTACTTTTTCTGTAAACTCCGCACGAAGGTAAGTAATATCTCCCTCTCTTTATCATCCAAATACTCCCAAGTTTCTACCAGTTCCAGTTGACCTGCTGATAAGTCAGGGCGGATTCCGTCTTTGGTAAAAAACTGTGCCAGCGTAATTCCAAATGCATCACATATCTTTTCTATAGTTGGAATCGTTGGGATACTTTCTTTTGAAACAATTTTCCCCAATGCTGTCTGTGACATTCCAGTCAATTGAGAGAGACGGTATCTTGAAATTTTATGCTTTTCACACAACTCAATAATCCTCAATGCAACATAGTCTTCTGTAAGCAAGTAATCTACACCTCTCCTCTGATACTAGATGTATTTATTTTATCCCGTTATCAGAGGTTTGATTAGAACCGTAATAGTTTAGTATTTTACTAACTTATAGATTAGTATTAGTACAAAAAAAATTATATGGATGGTTCATAAGTATATCGTTCTTCTTAATTCAATAATCGCTATCCTGTTTCGCTTTCGTATAAAAAAAGAAACAGTCCAATATTTTCTTAGAACTGTCCCTCTTATTTCTTCAGTCCACGAATCATTGTCATGAATACCTTCCGTTCCTCAACATCCAACGAATCCCATATCATAAGGATTTCTCTTTGAGTCTCTGTCAAATTTGGATGACTCTCCTCATTCGAAAAAAACTGCGCTAATGTAATGCCGAAGGCACTGCATAACTTTTCAAGAGTTGGTATGGTCGGAATACTCTCTTTTGATATTATGCTTCCAATTGCAGTTTGGGACATTCCGGTCAGTTGAGCAAGACGATACTTTGTCAATCCACGCTTTTCACATAAATCAACAAGACGATCAGCTATGTAGTCCTCTGCACACAAGTAAATACACCTCTCTTCCGATATACGTTACTTTCATTTTAAACGTAAATCGAAAGATTTATTAGAACCATACTTCTTTAGTATTTACTCAACTACACTTGACTATATAGGCAAAAAAATAAGATGCTATTGTGCATTCTCCAGTTCTATCAGACGATTATCCAGTCTGTTATACTCTCTTTGAGTTTCTTCAATTTTAGCATACATCTTTAAAATTGTCGAACCTTTTACAGAGACTCTTTTTTCGCAGTAGCGGTATAACTTCTCCTTTAACTTTCTTAAATGTAATCCACATTTTTGAAGCTCTTTCAAAAGCATTTCTTCTTCATATTCTGACAATTATTCCACCTTCCTTTCGCTACGATAATACCATTTGAAGACAAATTCTGCAATAAAAATCCATCGACGAAATTCCCTTTATTCCGACATCTTCTCGTTATTTTTAACATGTGCTATACTCCTCTTTAGTGTAGTATGTACTTTTGTACAATTCACCTTTAAAAGCCGGGAGCAGATTTCCAAATAGAACTTGCTCAAACGGCGAAAGGAGGTGATAACATGCCTATAAACTATTCATTAATTGGTATCCGCATCAAAGAAACCCGAAATCAGCAAGGAATCTCTGCGGAAGAATTAGCTGAACTGGCAGATTTATCTTCTGTCTATATCAGCTACATTGAAAATGCCAAGCGGAAACCCAGTTTAGAATCTCTTATCAAAATCTGCAATGCACTGGGAATTACGTTGGATGAACTGCTCTATGGAAATCTGCTTTACAATCCTACAGAATATCAAACAGATATTGACTTACTTATGGCAGACTGTTCCAAAAACGAAAAACGCTTCATCTATCTGATTCTTTCCGCAGTAAAGGATATTCTTCGGAGCAATGATTGGTCTTTAATTGAAAAAATACTTCTAAAAGATAACAATTTAAAAGACCTATAATTGAACCACAAATCCATTTCACTTTATATAAACCATCCGTTATTTGATTAACTGGTGGTTTATGTCTTTTTTTCACAAAAAAATTATAATGAGAATAAATCGCAATACAAGGAATTGATGACCTATGAAAGAATATGAAGAAAGAACTGAAACAATCGAACAGCAGAAAGCTCTCATTCGTGAGCGATATAAAGGAATAAATCCAGATGAACTTGATGTCATTCCTGCTCTCCCCAAACCGGATATATTCAAAACATCTTCCATGTTAAGGGTAGCTGTTTATGCCAGAGTTTCCACAGACGATCCTCGGCAGACATCCTCATATGAACTTCAAAAAAATCATTATCAGGATGTAGTAGATCGTAATCCTAACTGGAATCTCGTAAAAATATATGCCGATGAAGGAATTTCCGGTACATCTTTGCAGCATAGAGAAGCCTTCAAACAGATGGTACAAGACTGCGAAGATGGAAAAATTGACCTTATCCTCACAAAAAGCGTATCTCGATTTGCCCGTAATGTGGTGGACTGTATCGGCTATGTACGGGAGCTTCTTTCTCTCCGCCCTCCAGTCGGTGTATTTTTTGAAACCGAACATTTAAATACCCTTGATCCCAAAAGCGAAATGATCCTTTCCTTCATGTCTACCCTTGCACAAGAGGAGAGTCATACAAAAAGTGAAATCATGAATGCCTCTATTGAGATGCGTTTTAGAAGAGGAATTTTCCTGACACCACCTTTGCTTGGATATGATCAAGACGAAAACGGAGAATTAAAAATTAATGAACACGAGGCAAAAATCGTAAAACTGATTTTTTATATGTATTTAAATGGAAATACCTGTCAGGAAATTGCTGACACACTTACGGAACTTGGCTGCAAAACAAAAAAGAATAATGAAGTATGGTCTTCCGGTTCTATTCTTCAAATTTTACAAAATGAAAGACATTGTGGCGATGTTCTTGCCCGTAAAACATGGACACCAAATTATCTGGATCATAAGTCACGGAAAAATAACCAAGACCGTAATCAATATAGAAAACGTGAACATCATGAGGCTATTATTTCAAGAGACGATTTCATTGCGGTTCAAAAACTAATCAGTAATGCTAAATATGGAAACAAAGCCTTGCTTCCTGAACTTCACGTAATCCCAGATGGAGCATTAAAAGGATTCATCACAGTTAATCCCCGTTGGGCCGGCTTCAAACCAGATGATTACCGTGCCGCTTCATCAAGTATATCCGATTCAGAAAGCACACCTTCAGATACAATCCCCATTACTGCACAACTTGGTTCTTTCGACTTAAGGGGATATGAAATCGCACATGGTCAGTTTTTTGAAACCACCGGAAAAATATCAGCAACTCTGTCTTATGAAAAATTAAATTTTAGTACGGAGGCTCTCAGAAAATTTGGAGAAATCAAAACCGTAGAATTGCTGATACATCCAAGTTCTTATCTTCTCGCTGTACGGCCTTGCACACTTGAAGATAATCGAAATAAAGTCCAATGGGCGCGTCTGCGAAATGGCGTTCTGGTTCCTCGCTATATATATGGAGCAGCTTTCCTACCAACACTTTATGAATTGTTTGGTTGGAATCCCAACTGCAAATACCGTGTTCTCGGAGTAGCACATCAAAAGGGATCTGAAAATGTTCTGATTTTTAATATGAAAGAAACCGAAGTACGCATTCCGAATGAAGTACCTGCAACAACAGACAAAGATTCCCCTAATAAATCAGCAGAGGCTTCTTCCACGCCTAAAACTATCCTCGGCTATCCGGCAGAATGGATGAATAGCTTTGGAAACAATTATTATAGTCAAACCCACGCACGAGAACTGGTTGCTTTTACCAATAATAAGAATTGGCAGATCACCTCTGAAGGACAACCCTATAAGGAATCAGAACTGCATACCACGTCCAAAGCGGATCTTACGAAAGGAATCGTGGAAATTATGGAAGAAATAAAGGAGAATCGTAATGACTGACACACCTGTAAACACATGGGAACTGGCACAAAATATTCCCGAAGATATGAGCAAACCTCAAAATCCCCTGCCAGTAACTATCACGCCGGGAAAAGATGGACAATCTGATCTCATTGAAGATATGGATTTCAGCTTTGATGGATATCAAGTTGTCCGTGGCGAATTTTTCGCCCATACATTTGAGCCTTCCTTTACATTTAACAATTACAAAGTATCTGTAAATATGGCCTGTATAAAAAAACTTCCTTCTGTAGAATATGTACAGATACTCGTAAATCCAGAAGAAAAAAAACTTGCTGTAAGGCCATGCCGTGAGGAAGAAAAAGACTCTTTCCGTTGGTGTTCAGCAGGAAAAAAGAAAAATCCAAAACAAATCACCTGCCGGATATTCTTTGCGAAAGTTATCTCTTTGATGAACTGGAATCCTAACTATCGTTACAAACTTTTAGGAAAACTCATCCGATCCGGCGATGAAGTATTATTCATTTTTGACCTGACAACCCCGGAAATATTCATGCGCACTTCCAAAGAAGGAGAAAAGCCAAGAGTATCCCGAACTGCAAGCTATCCTTCTGAGTGGCAGAATCAATTCGGAGTCCCTGTCGAAGAGCATCAAAATGCCCTGCAGATCAATATTTTTGATGGATATGCAGTATTTGATGTCCATGAAAAAAAGAAAACACAGTCTCCTATACCGGAGCAGATACCAGTCCCAAACGAAAGTGAGGTGCTAGATGATGAGTCGAGAAAATCTATATCAACCCATCCTGAGTATTGATTTAAAAAAGAGCCTTATTCGTGTTCATCGTAATACACTACGGCTTCTCGGTGATCCTGATTATATTCAGCTACTGATTAATCCCAATGCCAAAATGATAGCAATAAAGGCTGGCGATAAACGGGATTATCTCGCACATAAAGTTAGAAAATATCGTTTTGAAACAGGATACAGTTATGAATTATACTGTAAAGATTTATTACAAACCATGATGACTGTAGACTGCGGTTGGGAATATGGAAATATTTTCCGCTTATATGGGCAATTTAATTCCAAAGTAGGAGTTATACAGTTTTCCATGTTGGAAACGTCCCCTTCTATGCAACAGAATACTGAATGGAGTGAACAAACATTATGAGCAACTATAACAACTATACCCTTAAATTTGATCCAGAATTTACAAATCTCATTCAGCCTTTAGAAGATCGCGAACATAAATCACTGGAACGCAAAATAAGCTCCCACGCATACAGTGAGCCAATTTACACTTGGAATGGATTGATTGTGGATGGAGTTGAAGCATATCAAATCTGTCATAAACGAGGAGTCAAATTTCGTATCAAACGCATGTACTTTTTAAGCCGGGAGGATGCAATCTCATGGATCTGCACACAGCAACTTAAACGTGAAGACCTTACAGAAGCCAACCGTAAATATGTGATTGGAAAGAAATATGATGCCGTAAAAGCGATTACTGCCCGTATTTCATCTGAAAATTCCACCACCGGAAAAGGCGGTCATACATATCGTATAGAAAAGAAAATTCCTTGCAGACACATTTCCGCCACACAGATAGCATCTGAATGCAACACATCTCCTGCTTCCGTGTACAAATACAATGAATATAGTCGCGCATTGGATAATATTTGCGAGAAAACTCCCCAAATGGTAGAACGAATCCGTTCCGGTAAACTTCGCATTTCTCACGCCAATATTATTGAGCTTTCCCGACTGCCTCATTATGAACTCAAAAAATTATATGATTACATGATTGAAAAAGGCATTGAACATCTGAGCTATCCTGATATGAAGCGTGAACTTCAATGGAGAAAAGTTGTTGCTCCACCCCAAAAGGAAAAAATCGCAGAGCCGAAACCCGTCATCAAGCAAATGCCAAAATTTGATCCCGATGCCGAGCTTTCCAGTCTTTCTCTCACAATTCCTTCTTGGTGCAGCTCCATCGAACGGGTAATGAATGTGACTGATTTCCAACGTTCTTCTAAAGAAGGAAAAAAGCGTTTAAAAATACAACTGAGTAATCTAATGACTGTAATTGATAAAATTACAAAGATTTTGGAGGAAGCATGATTATGGAAGAAAATATTGAAGAATTACAAAGATATGTCCCAAACGTTCATTTTGAACAGATACCTATTAAAAACCTTGTTTCAGACCAAAATTATCAAAGAAACCTATCCTTGCGCCATGTTGAAAAAGCGGCTGCAAACTTCGATTTGTATCAAATCAATCCTGTAAAGGTAAGCCGTAGGAATGGCATTAATTATGTGTTTAATGGACAGCATACTATTGAAATCGTGGCATTGGTATCCGGTTCCCGTGAAACTCCTGTCTGGTGTATGATCTATGATGATTTAAATTATACTCAGGAAGCAGATATCTTTGCTAACCAAATGAAATATGTAAAGCCTCTGCTGCCTTATGAAATCTTCATGGCTAACATTGAGGCTGGAAGCGAAAAAGAATTGATTATCAAAGATTTAGTGGAATCCTATGATTTATCTATCACATCCTCTTCTCACCCCGGCGGAATCTGTGCGGTATCAACATTGGTAAACATATATGACAAATATGGTTTCCATACTCTTGACCGTGTACTCCGCTTATGCGTGGCCACTTGGGAAGGCGCACCTATGTCCTTCAGTTCCAATATGCTGAACGCAGTCGCAAGGTTAGATAATGCTTTCGGAGATAAAATGAGTGATACCACTTTCAAAGAAAGGGTTGGCCGTGTTTCTGTCCGTGAAATTGGACGTCAGGCAAGAGAACGCCGCGGAGGATCTCTTGGATTTGCAGAAGCGATTCTGATTGCCTATAACAAAAAATCCAAACACCCTCTCCGCATGGATACCCTCTACGCTCATAAAACTCCACGAGGAAAAAAAGCGGATATTGAAACATCAGAAAATACCGATGTATTCGAAGATGATATGGTTGATGGACAGCTCGCTATTTTTACGGAAGAAACCGAAGAAAATATGGCTCTGTTGGAATAACCTCAGAGCCTATATCCTTACCTTAATCTCCGTGCCATCCAAAAAGCGAATCACCATTATTTCTTTCCCCTGTACAATTACCCTTTCCAAAATCATCTGTCCAAGTTCTGGCAGCATCTTTGTAAGAGGCGGTTGCAACGTCAATTCTATCATTTGTTCCGCACGAAGTTTTTCTAACGGATTTCCTTCCTTCTTCTTTTTCTCCCATTTTGGAAGATATTGTTCTCTTTCCGCAACAATCTGGTTCCACGCTGTAATAAAACCCTTAAGCAGGTTTTCATGCGGGAGATTCTCACTAGCGCATCCTTTCACTCCATGATTTTTACTTCTGTTATTACATTGCCAAAACTCTACTCCCCTGCTTTTCCAACTTTTCTTTCCACAAACCGCACCACACTTTCCACAGACTACCCTGCAAGAAAATGGGTTGACCGCCGAGCCATATCCATAGAAAGTCAATCCCAATTCCTGCATGTAGGAATCCCTTCTTTCCAATTCAAGTTGTGCCGCTTCCCATTGTTCTTTTGGAATGATTGCTTCGTGGCTCTCTTTTACATAAAACTGCTCCACTTCCCCTTGATTCTTTTTTACTTTCTTGGTAAGGAAATCTGCTGTATAAGTTTTTTGCAAAAGGGCATCACCCATATATTTTTCATTTTTTAAAATAGCCCTTACAGATGCACTTCTCCATTCTTCCCTGCCTGTACCAGTCTTGATATGATCCTCCATAAGCATTTTCGCAATAGCAGCCGGATTATAGCCATTCAAAAACTCCCGATAAATTCGCTTCACTATTTTTGCCTGTTCCTGATTTACAATCAGCTTCCCATCCTCGCCTTTATCATATCCGAGAAATTTCGTACAGTCCACCTGCGGAATTCCCTTTTTAAACTTACTTCGTATGCCCCATTTGCAGTTCTCCGAAATATTTCTTGATTCGTCTTGAGCCAGCGAAGACAATATAGTAAACAATAATTCTCCTGATGCATCTAAAGTGTTGATATGCTCTTTTTCAAAAAATATTCCGATTCCAAGATTTTTTAACCTTCTGCTATATTCCAAACAATCCTGCGTGTTACGGGCAAATCTTGATATGGACTTTGTAATGACTAAGTCAATCTTCCCTTCTTCACAGTCACGAATCATACGTTTAAATTCCTCACGCTTTTTGGTATTTGTGCCTGAAATTCCCTCATCTGCATAAATGCCTGCCATCTGATATAATGGATTATCCTGAATATATTTTGTGTAATACTCGACTTGATTTTCAAAACTATTCAACTGTTCTTCCTGATCTGTAGAAACCCTGCAATATGCCGCTACCCGAAGGTTTCTCGTTTTCTGCTGTGTCCTGCCACCCACTCTATAAGGCTGACTCGCTGGTATAACTGTAATGCTTCTCGCCATTTTTATCTTCCTTTCCCATAATATATATTTTGCCATCAGGCAGATTCCATCCCTTTATAATTTCATCGGGAATACGGACTCCCGGACATTTTGCCTGCCCCTTTCTTTTATAGCTCGAACATATCCATCTTACTGTTCCGTGTGAAATATACCGTCCAAGCCTGCTTCCGCATCTTGCACAATACAATCGTTTATAGTACGGATAATTTTCCTCATTTAATTCTGGATATAAATCTTTGTGATTGAATTTTTTCTTTTTATGCTTATTCTTCCATGTTCTCTCACCTACATGCTTTAAATGTACCTCTCCATACTTATCTACAGTTTCTGAAAAATATCTGTTTCCTTCAATCTTCATCTTCCGTAAACCATTATCCAAAACGTGAATGCCTGTACAGAATTTTTTTGTCCCCCTCTTCTGTCCGGAGCAATCCCAAGAAAGCCGATGCCCATGACTGTACACCCGTGGCTTCAAAGGCCATCCACATTTTGCACAAAAAATATGATTCATGTAAGGATAATTTTCTTCCGTGAATTCCTGAATCACAGAGTGTTCGGCTCTTTCTGCCCTCATGTCTTCCAGCTTCCGCTGTGCTTTTTCCCATATTTTTTCCGATACAATCGGCGGATGATTGTCTTTTGCATAGTACATGGCTTTTTCGCCGCGATTCTGCACTTGGTGTCTTTTCCCATAGTTCACGCCCTGAATTACCAAATCATAAATTTCCCTGATAACGGACGCTTCTGGTTCTTTTGCCCGATATTCTCCATTTTCATCTTTTTCATATCCATAAGATCTTTCCAAATAGGCTACGACTTCGCCATTCTCAATACGGTGTAAATAAGCCATCTTGGAACTCTCACTTGCAGATTCACTTTCTGCTTGTGCAAATGCTGCCAATATGGTAAGCAGCAATTCTCCCGCTTCCGTAAGCGTATTGATGTTTTGCAGTTCAAAAAAAATACCGACATTTCGTTCCTTCAGCTCTCTGGAAGCTTTCAGAACAATTGCGGTATTTCTGGCAAACCGTGATACGGATTTTGTAATAATCAAATCAATCTTTCCATTTTTCGCATCCTGCATCATTTTCTGAAACTGAGGGCGGCTTTCCTTAAAACCGGAAATTCCAAAATCTGCATAGACACCTGCGAACTCATAAGCAGGATTGGCCTGAATCATCTCTGTATAATGAGACACTTGATTTTCCAATGAGTTTTCCTGCTCAGATGCTTCCGTGGATACTCTCGCATATGCGCAGACTTTTAAACGTTTTTTCTCTTTTCCCATCTCAGCTTTTCTGACTTCAATTTGCATAATGGTCTCCTCCCTTCTTTTTTGGTAGTCTATATATCACTCTAACCCCCAAGAATAGCAAGTCTTTTTTCCGATACCGTTTGTTTTCTATGATGGGAAATAACGTAAAAAAATTCTGCCGGACAGCATTTTACCGCCCGGCAGAATTTTATAACCTCTTTACATAATCAAGTGAAATCCAGCCTGCACCAGATTTCAGTTTTCCCCACCCTCTATTGGAACCTGTACCGGCCCGTTCTTCTGTAATGGTAAAAACTCCTTTTCCCGTAAACTTCCCTGTTTTTCCATAATTTGTCCCCGGACCTTTACGGATATTTAAATCTGTCGCGATGACTTCCACTAAATATGGCGAAAAATCAGTTTTTGGATAAACCTGTTTTCCAGATGTATTAAACACGGCATATCCTTTGTTCGCATCTGCACACTTCTTCGCATTTTCCAGTTCATGAAATGCTCCTTTTTGTGAAACGGCATCTCCCCAAGATTTGCGGACACGATACATTTCCTTTGTTTCATCTGGCTTTACAGTCCCTCCCTGCATTTTTTCCTTTACATCTTTACGAAAAGTATTCATGGTATATCCCATTCCAAGACCGTTCCATAAGTGTTCTGGGTCTCCATGATTTGACGCAATACCTCTGGCATGCCCCTCCCTGTGGCTGATAATCACGCCATCGGCAGTTGGATTGAGACCGTAGAGTTTACAGAGATATGCAAACAGCTCCACCGCCGCTACATACGTTTTCTTCACAGAAGTCCTTGCCGCCGACAGATTCGAACAGGTAAAGCTAGAACCTCCTGTGTAACGGATGCTGGCAGGCTCACACATCTCTACACCGATATGGGTATTATTTCCACTTCCTTTTGGACCTGATGCGCAATGCCACCCCCTATGATTCCACGGAAGCGTCTGATATACCGTACCATCATTTCCGTCAATAAAGCCGTGTACGCAGGCTGTTCCATAAGATGGCGTATTCCAATTTTTAATAAACACCGATGCATTTGGCTGCGGACATCCCACGGAATGCAGCATTAATCCTTTTACCGTAATCTTTCTTCCTGCTGTATAGCATGGATTTTTAGTCATGATACTCTGTACTAACTTCATAGATTCCTCCATTTCCCGAAAAAAGCACCGTTTAATCACGGTGCTCTTCGTCATCCTCTTTTAACTGTTCCAACACATTCTTCAGCTTCTGTGGTACCGGAAGACCGATTCTTGTCGCATTTTCCAAAATGGAAATTCCTTCATTAGATAAATAGAAGAAAATTACCGCTGTACGGACAACGCTTCCATCACAAATAATCTGTGTGTCCACGATATGCCCGACTGCTACCAGACAAAAAATCACGACTTTTTTCACGATTCCGTGAAAACCAACCTCACTGGAAACTTCTTTATTGATGACTGCTGCCATAAGTCCCGTGATATAATCCACCACCACAAAGACGATCAGGGCATACAAAAATCCATCAAAGCCTCCAAGAACTGCTCCGATTGCTCCTCCCATCGCTGCAAAAACATATTGCATGGTTGTTACAAATTGCTTCATAGTCTTTTCCTCTCTTTCTCCCTTTCGGGTATTAAAAAAACAGCCGATTGGCTGTCATTTCCTTATGCTGTACGTTTCCACATATAGCAGACAATATATGGCTGCAAATTCGAATGGGAAGCTCCACCACCCGCTTTTGCGATCGTCCCCTTTGGTGTCAGGGAATGCGTATGACTTCCGGCATTGCTTGTCGGTGCTGTTGCATCTGCTCCCGATACACCGCTTCCATGCACGGTATATCTGCTGCTCCCTGCACCTCCGTCTGTATCACGTCCAATGTTGTGTGTATGACCTCCGGCACTTCCTGTTGTTGTGGCGTTTCCTGTAAAAGTATGCGTGTGGGAGGGCATTTGATTTGCAGTAAGTGTTACCACAGAAGAACCACCTGTTTTTTCCACAGTATTAAAATTCCCATCACCAGTATTGATACCTACAGGGACTCTTCCTGCTCCCCACGCCACCCAAGTTCCTCCAAAAAATTGGCTCGGATTTGTATTAACCACACTCATATAAATACTTCCAACCGGATAGATTGTTTTCGCAAACTGTTGGATATAATCCTTAAGAAGTTTTCCATAAACCCGCACATCCCAGTCTTCTGACACTTCAAACACATTTTCATCCTCTGCAACTTTACCAACAGCCACTCCTTTGCCGCCACGTTTAAAATCCATTACTACTGCTGCTGTAGAAATGATCTCTTGTATTGAAACAGAAGAAAAGGTATCTTTCAGGGTATAACGAACATCAAAGGAATATTCTGTAGAAATATTTCCCCCGCCAAAAACAACAGCCGCTCCTGATACAAATGCCCCTGCTGCTATCCATGACTCTGCTGTTGTTCTTTTATAATGAATTGTTCCAGATGCAGTATTCTTTCCCCCACATGATGCAAATTTAAAATTTATCACGCTTCGTACATAAGTCCCGTCCTCATTGACCGCCCCATTACTCAAACATCTTTGCGATGTTGAATTGATAAAAGACGGAGGCGAATAGGGAACTACCGTAATCGATACTGTCTTCTCATCTGAAGTTCTTCCCCTAGAATCCGTAACAACAGCAGAGAATGTGATCGTACCTTCCGTATTCAGAAACCCTGTTGTAAAGCTGGATGCCGTGCTGGTATAACCTCCGCCTGTTATGGAATATGCAGTAATACTCGATCCGTAGCTACCTGCTGCACCATTGATTTTTAAGGTTGCTTTTGATTTTGTCTGTACATAAATGCCCCATGCAGATGGCACTTCTCCATCCACCCTCGCTGCAGTCAGACTGGTAATAGATGGCTTAATGGAGGCCGGAACGCTCAAAGTCAATGTACATGTCTTACTTCCAATATTTGTGCTTCCGTTATAGGTCGTGCAGGTAATCGTACAGGTTCCCGTAACCGCTTTTGGTATCTGATTTGCCAATGAAATCGGTGGATTCCATGTAACCGAGGTGGATGCTGTTTTTGAAACAATCGTCCCCGTCGCACCGCCAAAAGCGTATACCAGTGTGTGGGTAAACGCAGAAGATGCACGAGAAATTTGTATCACGGACGCCTTCCCCAACTCTGCATTTGAAGCCGTCACGGAAGATGCTCTTGGAATGGAATCCAAAGTTACGGTTGTATTTGCCGTAATCGAATCGTAAAAAGTTCCTGATAATGTTGCCTGAATCTTAAACACAACACTCATGGAAATTGCCTTCCCACCGTCACTTCCATGCATGACTTTCTGAGATACCGTTCCCAACAAATGTGTTCCTGTTGAACCGATGGAAGGGGATGTGAAATTCTGTGCCTTCCCATCAATCGTCATCGTATTGTTATTCCTGCTGTTAATCGACAAAGACCAGTCATTTACAAGATAAATCCTGCAAGTAATTGTGGACGTATTCTCCGATACATTCTTTGTCTGTGTCCAATCTACCCGCACAGCATAATGTCCATCACGGATAGATCCCGAAAAACTTCCGCTGGATGCCAATTTTCTCACCTTCTTTCTAAGACGGATCACGCCATTTGATCGATAAATTTCCTGTACTTCTCGGTATAAAATCAAACCATCCCCGGACTTCATTGCCCAGAGACAGCTTATTTCGAATTTCTGCATTGGTTATGACAAGAATCTGATTGGAAATATAAGCAATTTTCTGCCCATTCTCTTTAAATGAGAGTTCTTCATTGGACAGTTCCGCTGTAAATGCATTCCCGACTTTTCCCAATTCAATCAATGCTCCCTTGAAACGAATGTACTCTTCCAAAAGTGTTTGATTGGCAGAAACATTATTAATGATTTCATTTGTTATCTTTGTGAAGTCCATTCGAATTTCTGAACTGTTCTGTGTAATGCTTGCCTGAAAGTCTTTCTGGATTGTTTCCAATTCGGATTTCGTAAGATACGTTTCCCTGACGGTATGCTGAATTTGTTCCGAGGTTTTACTGATTTCAGAATAGCACTCATGGATATTTTCTTTTAACGACTCCACATCATCCTTGACATCCTCATAGTCTTTCATGCTCTGGAAACTGGCTTGGCACGTTGTCAATAATGCCATTAGGCCACCTCCTATCCTTTGGACACGTCACATTGCAGGGTTACAAGACTGTCAATATCCTTTGCGGATAAATAGATTACTTTTCCACTCTTTTCAAAAGTAATCGCTTTTCCATCTTTATCCTGCATATACCATGTATAGGTCAGGGTCTGCTTTTCCATAGCATTTTTCCACTCTGCTCCATCGTACTTCATTAAAACAACACTTTGGGCAGTATGATCCACCTTGTACCAGAAATCTCCTGATTTTGGACTTGATGGAGCAGTTTCCCCGATGTTTCCAAGCAGAGCATCCACTTCTTTCTGATTTGTCCGCACAATCACATAAGGAACAACCCCTCCCAAATTATTCTTTACCGTAAAACCTCCGATAGACAGCATTTCAGACACATAGGGATCAGACTTATCTTCCACAGTTATCACATCGGCATAGTTCTTTCCACCATACGTCATCGTACAACGGTAGGATTGAATGTTGACAATATCCGATCCCGATACGGTAAGGGAAGAAGATGTTGCGCCGCTGATATTATTCCATGTGCCTCCTACATATTTTGCCCACTGATAGGTAGCACTTGTAATTGCTATTGAACCGCTATAGGCAGATGTTGAAAGAAGTAATGTCCCCGACTGATTTAGCACCACAGTTCCATTTGGTGCATATACAGAAAACACGACTGCACTCGCTCCTGCATTTCCTTTATTAGATTTTGACCACGAAAACTGTTTTATTACCTTTTTCCCTGAAATTGCAAACGTTAATTCTATCGTTCCATTTAATACAGACGCTCCGCCCAATGTTGCATTTGCCGCAAACAAAAGGGACAGCTTACCAGCTATCGTTGCCGTGGCTGCCGTGTTCGTTTTCACCGTAACACCATCCGGCAATGTTCCTACCGTACATGTGCAGGGAGTCTGTTCAATTCCGACATACCCAGTAAAAGGAATGTTTACAAGAACTTCCGCTGCTACAGCTCCATTTGCTGTACAAGCAATGGACTGTGTTTCATTTCCTAAAATAACCGAAAGACCACCTTTTCCATCACCACCAGCAGCACCCGGATCACCTTTTTCGCCATCATAAATTTTCGTAATGGTTACCGTATCATAAACATCCACATCATCTGTCAATAATTTAATCTGAGCTACGTTATTAAAGAAAACGGAATGTGTCGGTTTAACCACCAACGTTCCACCAGTAATGCTGCCATTATCAGAAGTAGTCGGATAATCCACCCAGTTTCCAGAACTATTTTTATACTGCCATTTGCTGATAGACACTCCCTGTACCTGCGCGGTAAGCGTAGCCTGTGCCGCCCCTACCAAAGAAGAACCCGCATCGTATTTAAATACATGAGTATCTGCCGTCACGGATGCCAACTTAGCATTTTGTGCATTCTTAACCAGCGTATAGGTAATATCTGAAGAAATGTTGACGGTGTTTTTTGTTTCTGAATCGTAGTAACTGATATAACAAATGTAAGTGATCATCCCCGAAGATGACGTAGCAAGATTATCCTTATTTACGGTAAGGATTCCTCCTGCCACGGTTTCTCCTGCGATCAATGCACTTTCCGCCCCTGTTCCATCTTTTCGTTTCCAATTGATAGATAATCCTGCCGCACCTAATGAAAGATTCGTCTGATCCAGAAAAATAACAGGAGTTAACTTCAGATTCGTGACCGCCCAGCTTGGAGCATAGGTATGTGGCAGCACGTTTGGATTTTCACTCTGCGTCTTCGGCAGATTGGACGTGATATACGCTGATAGTTTTCTTTGATCTGTAATGTCAACGAATGTCTGTTGACTGGAAGTTAAAATTGTAGCCATATAAAATTCCTCCTAAATCTTAATCTCACAATAAAAGGATGCATTATCCTGCACATCTTCTGTCGTGATTACAATCGATTTCCTTCCTGCATGAAGCCGATCCCAATCCGCATCTGTTTCCTCATTTCCAGAGTTACGATGCCAACAGAATGCAGACGCATCCAATGTATCCGTTATCTCTTTATCCCAAGAATATACCCGGCACCTTATGGTGCTTTTCTGTCCCCGGTCTTTGAAAATATTTACTCCCTCCACCAATAGTTCTGTCCGATACATCTTTGAAGATTGTATTTCTTCTACTTTCCCCGACATATCTTCCAATTTGGAATCCTGATCCATGATATCTTTTTCCAATGTATTCAGATTCCCATGTTGTTTCGCTGATAAGGAAGTCAGTGTTATGCTGGACGCACCGATTGTGATGGTGTTTCCCGATGGGTTCAGATAATCCCTTGTCTTACTCACGCAAAGGTATCTTCCATCAATTCCATGCGGCGGAGACAAACAGTCCACGTATTGTCTGGCATGAATATCCATAATATCAACACCTGCATCCGATTCATCCACAATGGAAAGTTCCATACTTGTGATACCTTTTGCCAATTCTGCCACCCGGCTTTTCGCTTTTCTGAGAAGATTCCCCGGCTCGGTTACATCATCCCAAACTTCTACTGTCCAAATCCACCCTATCTCTTTTAAGGCTTTTTCATCATAAACATACTCTACTCCTTCATTTACGCCTGTAATGGTCACTCTTTTTCCAGTTTCCACTTCATTCCCGTCTTCATCAGTTTCTTTAATTTTTGCCCCAAGTGGAATCAAAACCGTAATTCTCTCCGTATGATCCTGAGTAATTTTTACATCTAAAAGATTCTTCCCATACTCCACTTTTTGTAAAGAAAAGGCTGTGAAATCTTCTAGATAATCCAACATTTTCCCTTCTCGTGTATATCGTACCTGTAAGTAACCGCCATGCGTTTTCATCAGTTTCTCCTGTATTGCGTCCAATGTTACGGAATATTCAGAGCTGCTATAAGAAATATAATCATTGTTATCTTTCACAGTCACATTTCCTATATGAAACTGTTTCTTTTTTTCTACCCGCTTGTTATGCTCTGTCAGAAATAGTTCCAAAAGCCCCTTTAAATTTCCTTTATATGAATACGGCGGCTGCATGGAATCTTTCAGATATGCAAGTGCTGATTCACAAGTCCATGTATGAGTATTATAAAAATCAATCCCATCATCCAACGCCCTGCCTTCAAATACAGTATTCTCTCCTTTTTTACACACGATTTCAGAAGACATCGGTTTCATATCCTTCAGATACGGATGATTATAAGGTGCAGACAATATCAGACTGTCAATATTTTCTGCATCTTCTTTTACCTGTGCCTGAGTGATGGCAAGACGAGAAAAATGTGGATGGTAGAACAACTTTCCATCCACATAAACACGAAATAATTTCATAATCTCCCCTCCCGATAGCGGAATGTTGTGACACCCTCTCCCTTAACACTCAGGCGGTTTTCCCCTGCTCCAAGTTCCATTTCTGGGAACTCCCATGTTCCGGCGCTTACGGATTTTTCATAGGTATCTTCTCCTATTCTCCAAGAAAATGCGGTCTCCCCTGTGGTGATCACTACCGGAACCACAGGCATAAAATCGTTTTGTAGTGTAACCGTGCTACTTCCAGAAATCACGACTTCACTTTCCCTCACATGGTAAAAATAGGAATCTCCATCCGTACACTCCAACGTGATTGTGCCTTTTCTAAGCAACGGATCATATACAGGGGCAAACTCTACAGTCCCAAGTGCATATACATCGGGTTCTTCAGAACGAATTACCTTTATCAGCTTTCCGGCATATTGATTCACAAGTTCAGAAACCTTCTGATCATATTGCTTTCTGGTACCTAGCATTGACAGAACAATGGTAAAACTCCGTGGCTGATACGATACCCTTCCTAACGCTTCTGTATATCGGATTGGAGAATTTCTTCCCGGAACAACGATTGTATTCGTTTGGGACTGTGGTGTCGGAAAATCAATATTTTCCCGAATCCAACCCATCTCACGAACAGATTTTCCATTTAATTTCACATCAGGGATCATAAACTCAACCTCCTGTTCAACTTCTGTGCCTGTCCCAAACGACTGTCAATAGCCGGAAGCAGATGTCCCACCAATGTTCCATCTTCCAAATAAATGCCCTTACTGCTGTTATTGGCGATTACGGCAAGATACTGCTCCATTTTTCCTGTATTCATCCGGCTTGATAAAATATGCTCTAACTGATCATAAAACCCTTTCAATGGAAGAACCGCTTCCTTACCTGCTTCTCCTCCTGCCATTAAGCTGCTTCCATTCATCCCAAAAACAGTAGGCTTGGTTAAAATACCACCTTCCTTATACCAATCAATGGAAAGATGCGGTACACTCGGAGGCGAAAGTGACAACTTTCCTGAAATCTTAAAATGTGGCAACTTGATTTTAGGAAGTTCCAGTTTCATACCGGAAAAGAATCCTGTAATTTTATCTATGATTCCCTTCACCGCATTTTTTGCTGCTTCCACTGGTTTTATAATCGCTTCTTTGATTCCATTCCATACGGAAGTTGCTGTACTTTTAATCCCATTGAAAATAGAAGTAACCGTGCTTTTCACGCCATTGAATACGGAACTAACCTTACTTTTTATGCCATCCACCACAGAAGAAATTACGGATTTGATTCCATTCCATACTGTTGATGCCACGGATTTCACGGCATTAAATACTGTCGATACCGTAGTTTTAATGGTATTTAAAACAGATGAGACCTTACTGCTTATCGCATTCCATACTGTAGAAATCACGTTTTTTATCGCACCCATCACAGATGAGATTGTACTGGAAACTGCATGGATTGCAGATGACACTACAGATTTAATGCCCTCCCATACGGAAGAAACAATTCCTTTGCAGTTCTCCCAAATCATCTGGAACGGTAATGTTATAATATCAATCGCACCCTGAATAATAGAGCCGAGCAGCATGACCGCCGTCTGTACCACATTACATATTCCTTCCCATACAGACTGCAAGTGCGTCCACAAATTTGAAAACCATGCTTTTAGAGAATCTACCATTGCACCAATTCCGGTACAGATGGTATTCCACAACTCTCCGAACCATTGTGTAATCGCACCCCAATTTTGTATAATCGCAATAATTCCGGCAATCGCCGCTGCTACCGCTGCAATGACAGCAATAATAGGAAGCATTGAAATATTCAAAGCACCCATCGCCACAGAAATAGCTGCAATAACTGGAGTAAGAGCTGTGAACGCCGCCAGTAATGCTCCTAAAATAATAACGAAATTCTGAACCGGTCCCGGTAATTTCTCAAACCACCCTCCAATCGTTGTAATCACGGATACCAATGGTGGAAGAATTGCATTTGCCAATTCCGCCAACTTCTCTCCAAGCGGTACTAATGCCTGCTGTAATTTTCTTGTATTGGACTCCATCTGCTGCATTGGTGTTGTTGTTGCATCGAACATCCCCTGTGCAGATCCTTTTACGCTGTCATAGGTACTTCCGACAGAAGTCAGGGAAGTAATGAATTTTAAGTTTCCATCCTCCGCCATTGTTCCAAATGCTAAAGCAGCAAGGTTTAACGCTTCCTGTTGATTCGTACAGTTTCCGATATCTGCCACGATAGAATCAATGACCTGCTTCTGTGTTGCTCCCCCATTCTGCCATGAAGTAAATAATTCCTGTGTTTTTGTAGAAAAAGAACCGATGGACTCTCCAATTGTTCCATCCACAAGACGGGTAGTCACTTCATTGATGGCATCGTTTACCTTGTCAAGATTATACGCACCGTTCTTCAAGCCATTGTCCAGCAATTGGAAATACTCCGATGCCGAATATCCAGCCTGAGAAAACTTTCCTGCATATTCACTCAGGTTATCTCCTAACTCATTTGTTTTATCCAAGCCATTCTGTGTACCAACTACGATGTAATCCATCGCTTCCTGTGCAGTCAAACCATACTGCTGCATTAAAGAATTCACGCCACGAAGCGTTTCATTCATATCAATTCCATACAATTCGTCCAACGTAATAGCCTGCTGTGTCAAATTAGTAAGGTCTGTTTCACTCAGATCGCCCAAGTTCTTTTTTACCATAAGGACGGCATCTGCCACGCTGTCCATGCTTTCTCCAACGCCATCTGAATACACAGATTTAATAACATTTGCCGATTCTTCTGCTGCCTGTCCGGTTTCTCCAAAATACGCATTTACTTTTGTGACCGCATTCTCTGTTTCCGAATAAGCATCCATTGCTTTTGTTCCGATGTCCTGAATTTTATCTCCTACAGCAGAAAGCTGATCTGCAGTCTGCATCAAGGCAGCACCTTTTGTATTTTCTGCAATCTGCCCCACATCCTCGGCAGTATCCTGAGCTGCATCCCCTGCCTTCTTTAATTCTTCAATCAGATTACGGATAGCTTCTCCATCATCAACCGTATCCAGCGCATCGGTCAATTGACGGATATCTGCTTTCCCACCTGTTGCAGACTTTCCAATTTTCTCGATGGCTGTCTTCATTTGATCTGAATTGGCAGTTCCATTTTTAATCGCAGATACTAATTTACTTCCAAGAACATCTGCATAATCATCCACTTGTGTTCCTGTCGAAGAAAATAATTTTTCCAATCTCGCTGTATTGGAAGATAGACGGTCTTGTTCCGTTTGGAGAGAGGATAAATCATTTTTATACTGATTCAGCTTTCCTCGCGTTTCCTCTACCTCTCTTTGAAATGCCTGATATTTGTCCTGTCCTATATCCCCTTTTTGAAAAGCCGCCGTTACCTGCTCCTGTGCAGACTCCAATGCTTCCAATTTGTCACTTGTCTGACTGACCGCTTGCGAAAGCAACTGTTGCTTCTGAGCCACCAATACAGTATTTGATGGATCGAGTTTCAACAATTTATTTACATCATTGAGAGTAGACTGTGTCTTGGTAATTGAAGAATTCACGCCGCGTAACGCTTTATCAAGACCTGTTGTATCTCCTCCGATTTCAACTGTAATTCCTTTAATCCTGTTTCCCATGTCTGCACCTCCTCCCAAAAAGACATAAAGAAAGCCCGGATTTCTCCGAGCATGAAAAAAGCACCGATTCTTTTCTGAACCGATGCACTTTCAATATATGTAATTATTCAGTTTCTACAGTTTCTTTTTCCTTGACTTTTTTTGACTTTTCCCTCCATTGCTTCAGATATGGTGTTACTTTATAAACTCCATATCCTGTAAGCAAAATTCCAGAAGCAACTAAACCTACTTTTCCAACCGTTTTCCAATTTTCTTTCTTCTTTAAAGCTTCTGCCAGTTCTTTCTCCACTTTTAATTTTTCTGCCTGTTTAGCAGCTTCTTTCGCTAAAAATTCTGCATTCGCTTTTTCTCTAGCCGCTTTTCTAGCAGCTGCTCTTAATAGTTTTCCTTCCTCTATTTCAGCCCTTACTTCTGAAACTAATTCCTTAGTTACCTCCAATACATCTTTTATGGAATCATCAAAAGTTCTGGTATTCCAATACTGATTGTAATATCCATAACCACCTGTTCCACGATGAAAATTTTTTGTCACTGCATAAGGGCTTCCTTTAATCGTTACATCATAATCGCCGGGTTCACCCATTAAATATCCCAGTTTTACCAACACACGGTTCATTTCTTCTCCTGATAAACCATATTCTTTTCCAAGTTCTGTTGCTGATAACTGCATTTTAACGTCTCCTCCTCATCTTAATCATCATATGGGCAACGATCCTTACATTCAGGATATTCATCGCTGTGTTCACACACATTGCAATACGACATACTGCTTTCTCCATCAAAGTCTTCCATTTCTTCATCACTAATTTCTTCCCAACATCCACAGTTAGGACAAATAACCTTGTTTTCCTCCCACAAAAGATTCATTTCTGTTTCGCATTCTGGACAATGATATACTGCCATATTAACCACTCCTCTGTATGTAATATTTTTATACAATTTCATGATAGCATTATAATATCCCTGTTTCAATGCACTTCCACGTGGTGTGGAGTTTTTCATTCCACGCTGTGTGGAAGTCAAAGGCTATGCGAATTTTTATATCTCAAATTCGAAGAAAGAAATTGGTCTGCATATGGATTTCCCAAAATAGAAAATAAATTCATCATCTCTATACCTATAGCTGCACATAATTCTTCGCTTTTATCTCCTATATTAAATCCAAGCAAATATCCTAACGCTATATAAAAATCAGCCAACTCAGTATATTCTTTATTCTCCTTCAAAATATAAATATTTAATAGAACCTCTTGTAAATTATCTTTTACATATTCTAAACGCTCTAGTTCCCATTGCTTTTTCTCAGAATCACTACTTAGTGAGCGGAGAAAACCTTCCTTCAAAAAAGCATCCAATGTTAAAGAATCTGAATCATGCATTTCCAATAGTTTAGGTGAAACAAAAGAAACCACAAAACCAAATAGCATTATCCAATCTAAAGTATCTGTTTCGGTTTGTATAGTACCATTATCTGACAACGAAGCACACATTCTCTTGTGAATTTCATAGGCCTCTCGAAAATCAACATTTTTCAAGGCCTTTTCTGATTTCACAATTGGTAACATTTTTTCAAGCGAATATTTCTGATATTCTTTATCTGTAATGGGTATATCCGAAATTATTTTTATACCTGTAAAATCCCCGTAAATCAGTTCATTTTCAGTAATCCTATAGTGCTTTGCTATTTCTAATAAAATATCTCTTTCTGGAGTCCGTTCTCCAACTTCATAATTCGATATAGACTTACCATCTTTCAACCCAACCGCTTTTGCCAATTGAACCTGTGTCTCTCCAAACGCTTCTCTTAACGCTCGAATGTTAAGTCCCAATTTATAATATGTTTTTTTATCCAGCATATCCATTTCCTCTTTCGCTACAGCTTTTTCTAATAATAAAATTATACCAAGAAAAAGCTACAACGACAATGAAGATTCAAAACTTATCAAAGTCTTCCTGACTTGCCAAACGCTTATATTTCACACTATCATTAGCTCGTTCTGTCCACATATCAATGACCAAACCAATCGTCAGAAAATCTAAATCGCCAATAGAAATTCCGATTTCCGTACATCGCAGAAGGAACAGGGGCGTTGTCATCTCCCGTTCACTTCTGCCAAGCCTTTTTTTGCTTTAATATCCGTAGCCACATTATCTCCCCATAATTCCAAAATTTGTGGCAGTACTTCATAAATAGAAAACATATCAAACTGATCGAGCCATTCTTCTATTGTAGAAGAAAGTCCCTAAAGGAATCGGGAGCGCCGCCTTTATTCCCACGTTATACGAACTCTGTGGTTGGAATCCCAAGTATACATACCGTTGCCTCGGCCAGTTCCATCAGAAAGGCGAAGAAATGGTGTTGGTTTTCAACTTAAAAGAACCGGAAGTTTTTATTCCTACTTCTGAAGATAGAAATTCAAATGATACACAACCCAGATCCGATTACTTTGGATCTTCTTCAAAGAGTTTACTGGCCTATCCTGCAGATTGGCGGCACACCTTTGGCAATAATTTTTATCACCAATCCCAAGCTGCAGAAATGGCTGCGTTTTCACAAAGCCAAGAATGGAATACACAGAATGAGGGAGTCCCCTACCACACAGAACATCTTAACGTGACGCCACCCGATAAGGCCCGTGAAGAAATCCACCAAATTATTCAAGACATAACACAGGAGGAACCATATGAACGAGTTACTGATCGTTGATAAGCAGCTTACCCCAGAGGAAAAACCTTCCATAAAAAGAGAAATGGAAATTATAGAGGATGATTCCTTTAATTATGACGGCTACCAAGTCGTCCGTGGAGAATTTTTCTCACATCTCTACGAACCCTGTATCACTTTTAACAATTTCAAAGTTTATATGAATACAGCATGTATCAAAAAACTGCCCGAAACCGATTATGTGCAGATTCTTGTCAATCAGGAGAAAAAAAAGCTGGCTGTACGCCCTTGTTCCGAAGAATCCAAGGACTCCTTCCGTTGGTGCAGCGCCACTGCGAAGCGCACACCTAAGCAGGTTACTTGCCGTGTCTTTTATGGAAAGATCACGGAATTGATGGGATGGAATCCCAGCTACCGGTATAAGCTGGTGGGGAAGCTGATCCAATCCAACGGGCAGCTCTTATTTATTTTTGATTTGACAGCGCCGGAAATATTCACCAGAACCTCAAAGGACGGTGAAAAAGCACGAACCTCTCGGAAACCCGTATACCCTTCCGAATGGGAACATCAATTCGGCGTTCCCGTAGAGGAACATCAAAAATCCCTCCAAATTGATATATTTGACGGATATGCCTTATTTGGCATGAACGATAAAAGCACAAAAAAATAATATGGAAAGCGAGGATATGACCCATGAGTAACTGTACTGATTCCTTACCAATTATCTGCATTGACTTCAAAAAGAGTCGTTTTCGCATTCATAAAAACACACTCCGGATGCTTGGAAATCCCGATTATATCCAACTGTTAATCAATCCACATGAAAACATTCTGGCTATCAAATGCTCCATCCGTGAGGATCGATTAGCGCATTTTGTGCAGTTAGAACGCTTCCCTGCCAAGAATAGCTACGAACTATATAGCAACAGCCTCGCCTCTACTCTTCTTCAAAACAACCAGCATTTGCATCACGGCAGTTCGTATCGCTTCTACGGATCACTAAACACAACACATGGGATCGCACTGTTTTGCCTGAACAACGCCGTTCCCATTTCTCCAAATGAGTGTGAAGAGGTGGCTATATGAAAGTAGGTTATAGCCCCGTCTTAAAGATCGATCCAGAATTTAAAAGCCTCATGCACCCGCTCTCCGAGAAAGAATTTCTTTCACTTCGAGAGAATATTTTAGATGGCGGAACCACCTATTCCATTGCGGCGTGGAATGAATATCTAATTGATGGATATGAACGATACATGATATGCCGTCAGGAAAATATACCCTACCACGTACACCGCATAGGTTTTAGCTGCCGTGAACATGCGATCACTTGGATCTGTCGTGAGCAATTAAAAAAAGGAAACCTCACCAATGAGCGATACCGGTACCTCATCGGAAAACGATATGAAACAGAACGTATTGTACGCAACGATTCCGGCACGGAACCCAGCCAGCAAACCAGTCATAACAAGCTGCAGAATACAAACAGCTATCGCACGGCACTCAAATTAGGAGAGGAATATTCCCTTTCACATAATACGGTTTATAAATATGGAGTATATTCCAGAATGGTAGATATCATTATGGAAAAAGATGCGGATCTGGCACAGAAAATTCTATCTGGTAAATTGCGTGTTTCACACGACAATATTATAGAATTATCCCGATTGCCGCAGGAGAATATTAAAAGGTTAAATAAGACCCTCTCCAAAGAAGGGATTGACCATATTGTCATCTCCGATATCCTCCGTGGATTTCAATGGAAGCGGGTTGTGGAACCTCGTACCAAGGCCATCCCTCAAGAGGAGATTCCGATAAAACAAATGCCGCAATTCGACCCTAACGCCGCCCCTTCCAGCTTGGCATACACGATGCCCTCATGGGAAGGAACGATAAAAAGGATCCGCAATGAGACGGATTTCCAAATTGTCAGCGAAGACGTAAAAAACAAATTGGCTTTCCAGATCCGACAGCTACAGAATACACTTGATACACTATCAAAGAAGATGGAGGATAACAGCAATGAATGACCTTTCAAAATATGTGCCAAACGTATTTTTTGAACAGATTCCTATTAATAACCTTGTTTCCAGTCAGGAATATCAGCGCAACCTTTCGATTAAACACGTTCAAAAGGCGGCAGCGAATTTCGATCTCTATCAGATCAATCCCGTAAAAGTCAGCCGGAGGGATAATATCAATTACGTTTTCAACGGCCAGCATACGATTGAGATTGTCGCTCTAGTGTCCGGTTCCCGTGAGACTCCTGTTTGGTGCATGGTGTATGATGATCTGGAATATCAGCATGAAGCGGATATTTTTGCAAACCAGATGAAGTATGTAAAGCCCCTGCTTCCCTACGAAATCTTCATGGCAAGCATAGAGGCTGGAAGCGACAAACATATCCTGATAAAAGATTTAGTGGAATCCTTCGGCCTGGAAATCGGTTCAAATTCCTCCCCTGGGAGCATCTGTGCGATTTCCACTTTGGTGGAACTCTATGATAAATACGGCTATGATCTTCTCCAACACACCCTTGCATTGTGTATTGGCACATGGGAAGGAAGCCAGCATTCATTCAGTTCCAATATGCTCAAAGCTGTTGCCCGACTTCTCTATGTTTACGGGGATTCCTTAAAAGATGATGTATTCAAAGATAAAGTCGGACGCATCTCTGTGAAGGAGATAATTCGCTCCGCAAAAGACCGCAGGGCAGGATCCCTCGGCTATGCGGAAGCACTCCTACTCTTCTACAATAAAAAAATGAAATTCCCTTTGAAGCTGGAATATTTGTATAGCAGAAAGCCTCCCCAGAATATTTCCCTGACCTCAGAAGTTCCTATGGAAGACTATGAAAATGAAGAAAGCGAAGATGATCCAGCATCCAGCCAATTAGAATTGTTCCAATCATAAATACCTTCGGTGCCCTGCCCGTCTTAGGCAGGGTACCACTCTATACGCATACCGTTACCCGGCTGCCATCCATAAATGTGAATTCATATTTTTTTATCCCTTTTATAATAACCATCTGTATTACCAGCTGGGCCAATTCCGGTACATAACATTCTAATTCCGGTTGCTCAGATAGATCTAAGAACTGTTTTGCCCGTAACCTTTCCAGCGCATTCCCAGTTTCTATGGTATCCTTCCACCAAGGGATGAGGATTTCTTTATGCTTCAGCAGCATGTTGTATGCCTTTACAAATCCCAATTCCAAATCGCTCTGGCTTACGAATCCATTGACGCAGGTTACCTTACCATCCGTCATATGATTTTTGCACTGCCATTGCATGATCCCCCTGCTTCTCCATGTGTGTCTGGTGTACGGTGATCCACACTCCCCACAGAAAATCCTAGAGGTAAAGGGATTGCACTCACGGCCGTACCCGTATCCTTTCAACCCGTGTTCTTTTACGAATTCCTCTCGGCGGGCAAATTCCAGCTGGACGGCATTCCATGTTTCTTTATCGATAATACCGATATGGCTTCCTTTCACATAAACTTGCGTAACCTCTCCATGATTTTTCACTTGCTTTTTGGTAAGGAAATCGGCGGTATAGGATTTCTGCAGCAAGGCATCCCCCATATGCTTTTCGTTTTTTAAGATGTTAATTACTGTAGAAGGATACCATTTCTTCGATCCCATGCACCCTTCAATCCCCTCATCTTCCAGCCCTTTTGCAATCTCCTGCGGGCTATGGCCCCAAAGGAATTCCCGGTAAATCCTCCTTACGATTTTTGCCTCCCGCTCATTGATGACCAGTTTGCCATCCACTTTATCATAGCCCAAGAACTTATGCGTGTTCACGTGCATCTCACCCTTTTTGAATTTGGATCGTATGCCCCATTTGCAGTTCTCAGAAATGTTCCTCGACTCGTCCTGTGCTAAGGAACTTAATATCGTAAACAATAACTCTCCGGAGGAATCCAGTGTATTGATATGCTCTTTTTCAAATAGTATCCCAATCCCCAGATTTTTCAGCATCCTCGAATATTGTAAGCAATCCTGCGTGTTTCTGGCGAATCGGCTGATGGATTTGGTAATCACCATATCAATCTTTCCCGTTTCGCAATCAGAAATCATCCGTCTAAACTGCTCTCTTTTCTTTGTATTTGTTCCGGTAATCCCTTCATCAGCGTATATGCCTGCCATTTCATAATTAGGATGGTCGCTAATGTAGCGGGTGTAATATTCCACCTGTGCCTCAAAACTATGAAGCTGATCTTCCTGATCCGTAGATACCCTGCAGTAAGCAGCCACCTTAAGTTTTTTCTCAGTCCTGCTCTTCCCTTGTAGCTCGTTCCGGCTTTTTGCAGGAATAACTGTAATGTTTCGTGCCATTTCTGCCCTTCCTTTCCTTGATGTAAATCGCTTTCCGTATTGGCATGAAAGCCTGCACCACTCGATCAGGAATCCTAACTCCTTCACAGTAAGCTGCGCCTTTCCGCTTTCTGCCATTACACTCCCATACAATGTCCCCATGCTTTTTAATGTGCCGCACCAGCCTGCTTCCGCACTCGGCGCAGAAAATGCTGCGGTAATAAGGATAATTTTCTTCCGTAAGTTCCGGGACATCCCGGACAAATTCTTTCTTCTTATGCCGCCGACTCCATGAAGACTCTTTTGTATAGGAAAATTCCTTTATGGATTTGCGGCTATCCTTTACGCTAATGTAAATATTTCCATCAAATTTCCATTGCCGAACCGCCGTATCAGGAACGTGGATACCGTCACAAAATTCTTTCCCGTGACGTCTTCTTCCTGAGCAATCCCAACTCATGCGGTTCCCGTTACTGTAAATACGGTGCGTAAGAGGACTTCCGCATTTCGCACAGAAAAGATGTCCTTTATACGGATAATTTTCTTCCGTCACCTCCCGGATCTGGCAATCCATATCCAAATAATCTCGCTTCTTCTTTCTGGCCTCCTGCGCCTTATCCCATAGCTGCCTTGACACGATTGGCGGATGATCGTCTTCAATATACCAAGCGTCCACCTCTCCCCGGTTCCTTACCAGTTTGCGTTCCTCATTCACATAATTTTTGTGCATGATATAGTCGCCTTTATAAATCTCATTCTCCAGAATCCGTTTCACCGTGCTTTCCACCCAGCCAGCGCCTTTATCTGTTTTTACGCCTGCAGCGTTCATTTCATCCGCTATTGTGGAAAGCGAATACCCTTCTGCAGCCATCTCGTAGATTTTTACGATCCACTTGGCTTGCTCTGTATCCGGAACGAACTCGCCTTTTTCATTTTTGGTATATCCAAAACAACGCTCCAGATACTGAACGGGAATCCCCTGTTCATATTTTCGCTGATATACCATCTTCGCCCCAATACTGCCACTTTCACTTTCTGCCTGTGCAAAGGCCGCCAGAATGGTGAGCATCAGCTCTCCCTGCGAAGACAAGGTATTGATGTTCTGAAGTTCAAAAAAAATACCGACATTGAGTTCCTTAAGCTCTCTGGAAGCCTTTAGGACAATGGCGGTATTTCTTGCAAACCGTGATACGGATTTTGTGTATATCAGATCAATCTTTCCGTTTCTGGCATCCGTAAGCATCTTCTGAAGACCGGGACGCTTTTCTTTATAACCGGAAATGGCGAAATCATAATAGACACCTGCGTATTCATACTCTGGATTCGATTGGATCAGATTTTCATAGTATGCGATCTGGTTTTCCAATGAGTTCTCCTGCTCCAGCGCATCTGTGGAAACCCGGCAGTATGCACATACTTTTTTCCGATAGCCTTTCGATGATCTGGCTTCCAATACTTGAATTTCCATAGGCTGCTCCTTTCCTTTTGGTAGTCTATCTATCACTCTAAACGCCAAGAATAGCAAGTAAAATATCGTACCGTCCACCTTTCAGTTATTGGCATTACCGCACAAAAAATTGCCCACGGAAGCCGAAGCCTCCGTGGGGATCGTTACTCATACTCTCTTCGCATAATCAAGGGAAATCCATCCAGCACCGCTCTTGAGTTTACCCCATCCTGCGGTCGATCCTGTGCCGGATTTGACCTCAGTGATGGTAAACACACCTTTCCCTGTGTACTTTCCGGTTTTCCCATAATTGGTTCCGGGGCCTTTACGAATATTCAGATCCGTTGCGCTGACCTTTACCAGAAATGGCGTTCCTAACCCACCAGATGCAGTCTGCTTTCCGGTGTAAACTACCTTCCCGCTCTCATCATATACGGAGTATCCTGCATTGGAGTCAGCGCATCTCTTGGCGTTATCCAGATTGTTGAAAGCCCCCTTCTGGCTCTTAGCGTCCGACCAGCTTTTGCGGACACGATATAAAACAGAAGTTCCAGAACCAGAAGAAGATCCTCCCAGTGCTGCCGTCACCTTAGAGGCCAGATCCCCAAGGCGGGAATACAGCCAGTCTCCCGGACAGGATTTATTGGCAAACCAGCGATGGACAGTCAGCACCATCTCATCGGACTTCGGAGAATAATTCAGCGTCTTATTCTTATCCCCTAGCCAGAGAAGTTTCTTCTTCCCATTCCGTTTGCAGATGTCCGTACACAGCTTCACGAGGGAATTGTAAACAGCAGTGGTCATTGCGTAGGGATCTTTTAAATCACTTGCACACTCAATGGTGACGGCCCTCTGGTCATTTTCTCTGCTGGAAGAACACCAAGAGCGGTTCTTTTCCTCCACACAAAGGGCGATCTTTCCGTCTTTTCCAATGCCATAGTTACAGCTTGCCTCTACAGACGGGCTGGTAAAGCATCCACAGATGCTCTCTGCCGTCAGCTGACCGACCACACAGTGGGGTGTGATACGGTCGATGGAATGTGTTCTCTGCCCGGAATAGTTCGGACTAAGTTTGGTGTAAGATACCAGGGAACTGTTTGTGTAAGCCATAATTATTCCTCCTCTTTCTCTGCTCTGTCATGGAGCTGCTCTAATACCGTTTTGATCTTTTCCGGGATCGGAAGTCCCAGATGTCCCGCATTCTCCAGCAGGCTCACGCCTTCATTGGAGATGTAGAAAAAGATGACCGCTGTCCGCAAGACTGCTCCCGTACCGATCACCTGCACATCGATGATGTTCGCAATCCCGACCAGCAAGAAGATCAGCACTTTGCGGAAGATCCCCTTAAAGCCAACTGCACTGGATAATTTTCTGTCGATGATGGCGCACATTACACCCGTAATGTAGTCGATCACTACAAAGGCAATGAGGGCATACAGCAGCCCATCACAGCCGCCGAGGAAATATCCCAGCCAGCCGCCCACAGCGGTAAAAATGAGTTGAATCGTGTTCCAGAATTCTTTCATGGTGCATTCCTCCTTTGAAATTCAGGTATGAAAAAAGCGGCCGCTCCGAAGAACAGTCGCTGATTTCCAAAAAATATAAAGTTAAGCTGTCCGCTTCCACATGTAGCAGACAATATAGGGCTGCAAATTTGTATGGGAACCTCCGCCTCCCGTATTCCCATTCTTTCCTTTTGGTGTCAGGGTATGGGTATGCGCTCCGGCACTGCTAGTCGGCGAAGTCCCTTGTGCGCCGGATGTACCTGCCTTATGGACGGTATATCGGCTGCTACCTGAACCACCATCTGTATCCCGTCCAATGTTATGGGTATTGGCTCTCCGACCTTCCATGAGTTTCGTGTATGTCTCCGGAAGGGTGGAGTCTCCACAGATCACACGGTGTCTGCCTAAGAGCCAGATGTCACCTTTCTGAGAGACTGGTGGATTTTTTAACTCTTGCTCCACATCAAAATCATCTTCTTTGATGTCCTTGTTATGGACTTTGGAGAAAAGCTGCTCAATCTCCGGAGCCTCAAAGCCCGTCAGATCCGTATTGAAGTCCACGCTCTGCAGATCGACCAGAAGATCAGCGAGGAGCTGCTCGTTCCACGCACCCGTGATTTTGTTCAGGGCAATGTTCAGAGCCTTCACCTTATGCTCATCTTCGATATGAACCACGATACACTGAACTTCTGTATATCCCAAATCCTTCAGCACGGTCAGACGCTGGTGGCCTCCGATCACGGTCATATCGTAGTTGACGATAATTGGTTCCACATAGCCAAACTCCAAAATAGAGTTTTTAATCTTCTCATATTCCTTATCCCCGGCTTTCAGTTTTTTACGGGGATTGTATGCCGCCGGACGCAGAGCGTCCACGGACAGAGTTTTCCATTCCATCGTACTCATGCCTGTACCTCCTTGCGATCTGCGGGGCCGAGATAAGGCTCCCGACCTTCTTCTTTGCGCCAGAACCGATCCCGTACATAACATTCATGGGAGCAGTACCGGCGGTTCTTATTTCCATATGACCGGAATGTTTTTCCACAATAAGCGCAGGTGGCTTCATAATAAGCGCTTTCCTTACGCTTAATGGCTTCCGGGTGAGCCGACCACCACTCCCGCCTGCATTTATCGGAGCAGAACTTCCTCTTCCTGCCAGTGGAAGGCTGAATTAATTCTTTGCCGCAGCAAAGACATGCCGTCCCACTTTCCATCTGTTATCTGATTTGGATCATAGGCAAAATATGGAGTATGTAAGAACACATGGCTTGCTTCATGTCCCATCGTAAAACGATACCGGTGTTCCTGCTTTTCTTCTAAAAGCGTCTGGTCAATAATAATCGTATTGGCCCTTGCACTGATATACTCCGCCCGATTCTGAACGGGATCGTATACAGGTACCTTATCGGTATCGTTAAATACCGTCATTCCCAGATAGACACCGCAATGAGATAAATATTGGAAATCCTGATCTGCCCCCAGATAATCCTGGACGAAAAGATCAATATCTATCTCTTGGGGCATTTGCATTGCAGCCGGATTAAAATCTGAGACCAAGTTTTCCCCTATATCATCAATCTCCTTCCGGCTCAATACCGGAGCCCCTGACCTTTTTCGCATAATTTCTGCTACATACATAGATAGGCACTTACCCCTTTCGCTTTCTCAGTTCTTCAACAAAACGCTGCCATTCTTCTTCGCCAGCATCCAAGTCTCTAGCTGTACGCAGTGCTGCACTCACATAATCCCGTTGCATAATATACTCCGGCAAATCTGGGGCAACAGCTTTTCTTTTCTTGCCAGCTAAATTGAGCATCTCATCTTTTTCTTCTTTTGTCAGTTCCAGAATATGAGCGAGTTGATTCAGCTTCTCAATGTCGAAAGGATTTCGCCTATCTTTTTCAACATCCGTAAGAAACGGCGCAGAAACTCCGAGCATGTCCGCCATTTTTCTGATGGTTATCTTCTTCTCGATTCTCTTTCTGCTTATAAAATCTCCAAAATTCGCATACGTCATAATCCTTCACCTTTTCATCTCTTTCGTTTGTACTTTTGTTTTTCTCTCTTTTTTTCTTTTTACTCATTAGCTTTTATGCTTGTTCGCTTTCTTGCTAACACGAGTATACAAAAAATATCTGGGATTGTCAATCACCAATATTTAAACATTTCACTTTTTAATGCCAATACTGATATGGTGACCGTCTCCCGGATGTCTGAGAAATATGTCTGTTCTTTGAAAGATGCTCTTTTGCAGCCTCTTCTGATGAGAATACCCGACTTTTCCGTAATTGGATGCACCCATTGCTGTCGAACCGAACCACATAAAAATCTGAGTTCTTACGAACTATGGTTACTTCTCGAATAATTCGATTGCTTTCAATGATGAAGGCTTTTGATCCTATTTCGCATTCCATTAATCATCATGCCTCCCAACCAAGATTAAACGCAAGGGAAAGTGTCTGTTTAATCTTTTATGATTTCGTATCAACGATTCCTACTGTAGCGATGACTATATTATACGAACATACGTTCTATTTGTCAACGTCTCAATTTTCTTTGCGAACGCCAAGATTATGTTGTGGATATAGAGAAGTTTTGATATAATTAAAGAAAATCACGCCTTTGGAGGTGTTCCATTGAAAGTAAGCTATAAAAAATTGTTCAAATTAATGATCGACCGGGAAATCAAGAAAGGGGAACTTGCAAAAATGGCTTCTCTTTCTTCCAACTCCATTTCCAAACTGGCAAAAGACGAAAATGTAAGCCTTGACGTCTTAATCCGGGTCTGTACGGCTCTGAATGTAGACTTTGGCGATATTATGGAACTTGTTCCGGATGATAAATGATTTTACGACATATATCCAGAGAGTCCCATTTTTACCCATGAACTTCTGATAATTTTTTATTATGGGAACATGACTATTGAGGAGGAATATTATGAAGTCCAATTTTGATTTCTTAAAAAAATATTGGCCTGCACTCGCTCAAATCGGTGAAACAGCAGAACACTATTTATATTCAGATCCGAACTCATGTATGTACAAATTAGGAATGTTTGGAGAACGATTGGTTCATGAAATTTTTGCTTTTGAAAAACTTTCAGAACCCTCTTACGACAATACGCATGCCAACAGAATCCGTATTCTGAAACGTGAAAGGTTAATTCCTAAAAAAATAGATGATATATTGTATGCTCTTCGTAAAAACAGAAATGATGCTGTGCATAAATATATTAATTCCGTAGATGATTCCAAAACCCTGCTCTCTCTTACATACAATCTCGCAGTCTGGTTTATGGAAGTTTACGGTGATTGGGATTTTACGGCACCTGCTTTTGTTATGCCCACGGAGACCATCCAACCTGATTATGATTCTATAATTAAAGAGCAGGAAGCTAAAATAGCGGAACTGACAAAACAGGTAGATACCGTTAAAACGGCCGTATCAAATAGCTCCATAAAAGAAAGATCCGAGAAAGCGGAATCTGTCTCTGAAAACATGGAATTGTCCGAGGCAGAAACTCGCATTATTATTGACGATCAGTTACGGCGTGTCGGTTGGGAAGCTGATACAAACAATCTTCGTTATTCAAAAGGAACACGTCCCCAGAAGGGCCGCAATATCGCCATTGCAGAATGGCCTACTGACTCCACAACAGGGAAATTCGGCTATGCTGACTATGCACTCTTTATTGGTGAAAAAATGGTAGGTGTTATCGAAGCAAAAAAGGCTGCCATAGACATTCCTTCTGTTCTTTCTTATCAGTGCGCCGAATATGCAAAAATGATTCGTAAGGAACACCAAAAATATGTAATCTCCTCTTGGGATGATTATAAAGTACCGTTCTTGTTTGCCACTAACGGAAGAAGGTACCTGAAGCAGATAGAAACCAAATCTGGAATATGGTTCCGTGATGTTCGTAAAAACACAAATCCCGACAAAGCTTTACAGGGATGGATAAGCCCACAGGGCATAATGGAATTATTAGAAAAAGATATTGAAAGTGCGAATGCTGCTCTTACGAATGCTCCTTACGACTTTTTACGAGATCCTGATGGACTAAATCTACGAGATTATCAAATTCGGGCTATCGAAGCTGCAGAACAGGCTATTATTAGCGGCAAAACAAATGTCCTCTTATCTATGGCTACTGGAACAGGAAAAACCCGTACTATACTTGGAATGATTTACCGCTTTATTCGTAGCAATCGCTTTAGGCGTATTCTTTTCTTGGTCGACCGGACTGCTTTAGGTGAACAGGCTATGGATGTATTTAAAGAGGTAAAGCTGGAAGAATTAATGACACTCGATTCCATCTATTCCATTAAGGGCCTGGATGATAAGGATATTGACCCAGAAACAAGGCTTCAGGTTGCTACCGTACAAAGCCTTGTTCGGAGAATCCTTTTTAATGAAGATGAGACAATGCCTTCTGTAACTGACTATGATTTAATCGTTGTTGATGAGGCTCATCGTGGATATGCTCTGGATAAAGATATGAGTGATTCCGAATTGTTGTACCGTAATCAAGACGATTACATCAGCAAATATCGTACCGTCATCGAATATTTTGATGCGGTGAAAATTGCTCTGACAGCTACACCTGCTCTACATACAACTGAAATATTTGGCAAGCCTATTTTTAACTATTCTTACCGTGAAGCTGTCATAGACGGATATCTCGTTGACCACGATGCGCCCCATAATATCCGCACACGTCTGGGAACAGAGGGAATCCAATACAAAAAAGGCGATTGCTTGGTTATCTATGATCCTATTTCTGGCGAACTTCTAAATAGTGACGAGCTGGAAGATGATATGAAATTTGATATAGATACCTTTAATCGTCAAGTTGTGACGGAAAAGTTTAACCGTGCCGTTTTTGAGGAGATTGCTTGGGACTTTAATCCTGATGGCCCCGGCAAAACACTGATTTATGCGGTTGACGATGATCATGCTGATCTCATTGTAAAAATCTTAAAAGATATTTACAGTGAAGGAGGCGTGGCAAATGACGCAGTTATGAAAATCACTGGCAGCATCGAAGGTGGAAATAAGAAGAAAATTCTTGAAGCCATCAAGCGTTTTAAAAATGAACAAAATCCAAAAGTGGTTGTTACTGTAGACCTATTAACGACAGGTATTGACGTTCCTGAAATAACTAACCTGGTTTTTATGCGCCGGATCAGATCTCGTATTCTTTTCGAGCAAATGTTAGGACGAGCCACCCGCTTATGCCCTGAAATAGAAAAGACACATTTTGAAATCTACGATCCTGTCGGCGTATATGAAACATTGCAGGACGTTAGTAATATGAAACCTGTAGTGGTTAATCCCACCACAAGTTTTGAAGATCTATTAAAAGGGTTAGAAATTCTGACCTCAGAAGATCAGATTGCGTACCAAATAGATCAAATCGTGGCCAAATTACAACGTAAGCGCCGCAATGTAAGTAAAAAAGGGTTGGAACAGTTTATAGCTTTATCAGACGGTAACGATCTTGCTTCCTTCGCACACAAATTAGAGCATTGGACTGTCAGTGAGGCAAAAGAACATATTCTTAAACACAGAGAAGCATTTTCCGTCTTAGATTATGATAAAAGCAAGCGTAAACATGGGCGTATCATTGATGACCATGATGATAAGGTCATCAGCCATACAAGGGGTTACGGTACAGGACAAAAACCGGAAGATTATATAGAATCCTTCCGTGAATTCATTCAGAACAATTTGAACTCAATTGCTGCATTGAAAACTGTATGTACAAGACCTACCGAGTTGACCCGTAAAGATTTGAAAGCTTTACTGTTAGAACTTGATCGTCATGACTTTACAGAAAAGCAATTAAATTCTGCATGGCATGATATGACAAATCAGGATATTGCCGCAGATATTATCGCTTTTATACGACAACAGGCTATCGGCTCTACGCTAATCAGCCATGAACAGAGGGTAAAACACGCTTTTGCCAAATTACGCCTCAACCACACTTTTAATAAAAATCAGTTGGACTGGCTGAAGCGTATAGAAAAAGTCTTGTTAGAAGAATCTGTTCTGGACGAACAAATCTTCGAAGTTGGCGCATTCCGTAATGCAGGCGGCTTTTCAAATATAGATCGCCGCTTTGGTGGAAAATTGCACGATATAATTACAGAAATCAATGAATATATGTATGAGGATGGAGGAACAGTAGCGTGAATAATCAGGAACTTGTAGCAAAATTATGGAATCTCTGTAACGTTCTTAGGGATGATGGTATTACCTACCATCAATATGTAACAGAACTTACATATATCCTGTTTCTTAAAATGTGTAAAGAAACAAACAGCGAGAGTTCTATCCCGGAAAAGTACAGATGGGACAATCTCATTACAAAACAGGGACTGGAACTGAAGAAATTCTATAAAGAATTGCTGGAATACTTGGGTGAAAATTGCACTGGTCGTGTTCGTGAAATTTACCAGGGAGCACAGACAAACATAGAAGAACCAAAGAATCTGGAAAAAATTATTACGACCATTGATCAGTTCGATTGGTACTCTGCAAAAGAGGAGGGTCTTGGCAATTTATATGAAGGGCTCTTGGAAAAAAACGCAAATGAGAAAAAATCCGGAGCCGGACAGTATTTCACTCCTCGTGTACTCATCAACGTCATGACTCGCTTACTTTCTCCACAGCCCGGAGAACGTTGTAATGACCCCGCCTGTGGTACTTTTGGATTCATGATCGCTGCAGATCAGTATATAAAAAATAATACGGACAACCTTTTCGATCTGCCGATTGATTTACAGGAATTCCAGCGCACTACTGCTTTTTCCGGTTGCGAACTTGTTCATGATACACATCGTCTGGCCTTAATGAACGCAATGCTCCATGATATTGATGGCCCTATTTATCTTGGAGATACGCTTTCTAATTTTGGAAAGCAGCTAAAAGGATATGATGTGGTATTGACAAATCCTCCATTTGGAACAAAAAAAGGTGGTGAACGTGCTACCCGTGACGATTTTACATTTCCGACCAGCAATAAACAGCTTAATTTTCTCCAGCATATTTATAGGAGCCTAAAAACAACCGGTACTGCCCGTGCTGCTGTTGTGCTTCCGGACAATGTGCTGTTTGCAGATGGTGACGGTGAAAAAATACGCCGTGACCTTATGGAAAAGTGCAACTTGCATACTATTCTTCGATTGCCAACAGGTATTTTTTATGCCCAAGGCGTAAAAACAAACGTACTGTTTTTTACCAGAGGACAAACTGACCACGGAAATACAAAAGAGGTATGGATCTATGATCTCCGGACAGACATGCCTTCCTTTGGAAAAACAAACCCTCTTAAAGAATCAGACTTCGAGGAATTCGAGCAGTGCTATGCAGGTGGAGACCTTTCAAAGCGCCAAGAAACCTATAGTGAAGGAAATCCAAATGGCCGCTGGAGAAAATACACTTATGAAGAAATTTTGGCTCGTGACAAAACAAGCTTAGATATCACATGGATCAAAGCAGATAATCCGACCGATGATTATACCCTGGCAGAACTCTTGGATTTAATAAAAACTAAATCTGATAATATTTCAAAAGCTGTAGCACAACTGGAAGAATTGATCGGGGAGGTTGAAGAATAGTGGATACAAAAGCATTACGTCAAAAAATATTAGATCTTGCTATTCGTGGAAAACTTGTACCACAAGATCCCAGTGATGAGCCTGCCTCTGTTTTATTAGAAAAAATCCGGGAAGAAAAAGCCCGGATGGTCAAAGAAGGAAAACTGAAGAAAAAAGATATTAAAAATGATTCTATAATCTATGTTGGAGAAGATAATTTACATTATGAGAAGTTTCAGGATGGAACAGTGAAATGTATCGAAGATGAGATACCATTTGAAGTGCCGGAGGGGTGGGCGTGGGAGCGTTTGTCCAATCTTGCTGCATTCTCTGGAGGAAAAACGCCTTCAACATCTCATCAGGAATATTGGGGTGGAGAGGTTCCTTGGGTAACATCCAAAGACATGAAAAGTAAATATATAACTTCATCGCAGTTGCGATTAAGCATATTAGGTGCAGAACAAATGAAAATTTATCAGCCCGATACATTATTACTCGTTACTCGTAGCGGTATTCTTCGACATACATTACCAGTATCTATTCTTAAAGAGCCTGCAACAATCAATCAGGATCTGAAAGCCATTGCCCTATATATGCCAAAACTTGCAGAATATATTTATATATGTCTAAAAGGTATGGAGGCACAGTTGCTCCTAAAATATACTAAATCAGGGACAACTGTAGAAAATATAAATTTTGATGAATTCCAAAAAGTACTGTTCCCAATTGCTCCTTTACAAGAAATTACTAGAATAATAGCGGCTACTTGTGAAGCAGAACAGATTGTTTCGTCTATTGAAGATGATAAAACAGCCTTGGCAGAATATGTAGTAAAAGCGAAAACGAAAATTCTTGATCTTGCTATTCGTGGAAAACTTGTTCCGCAGGAACCAGAGGATGAACCGGCTTCCGCTCTGCTGGAACAGATCAGAGCAGAAAAAGAATCTCTCATTAAACAGGGCAAGATCAAGCGTGACAAGAAGGAATCTGTTATCTTCAAAGGTGAGGATAACTCTTATTATGAGAAGATCGGGTCGGTTGTCCAGTGCATCGATTCGGAAATTCCCTTCGAAATACCAGACAGTTGGGCATACGAACGCCTTGGAAATATTTGTTCAGTTGCAAGGGGAGGATCTCCGAGGCCTATCAAAAACTATCTCACTGATGATGAAAATGGACTAAACTGGATTAAAATCGGAGATACAGAACAAGGCGGCAAATATATATTCTCAACAAAGGAAAAAATCCGCCCAGATGGACTTAGCAAAACAAGATATGTTCATTGCGGTGACTTTTTGTTAACAAATTCAATGAGTTTTGGCCGTCCATATATTCTAAAAACAGATGGATGTATCCATGATGGTTGGCTTGTAATTGGAGATGTGGAAAATGTATTTGATCAGGATTTTCTTTATTGTATGTTGAGTTCATCCGCTATGTATAATGCGTTAAGTTCACTGGCAGTTGGATCTACAGTAAAAAATCTAAAATCCGATAGCGTTAAAACGCTCATTGTGCTAATCCCACCGATCGAAGAACAAAAGGCTATTGCAACTCAAGTAGACACATTTTTGACGATTACATCCCAAATAGAAAAGAGCCTCAGCTGAGGCTCTTTTCTATACTTTCTATCAATGCGAATATCGATTGCAGCTTGGCATATATTGCTTTCTGCTCTTTAAACGGCGGTACAGGATATAGCCATCCTTCAATATTATCTTTACTTATGGATGGAGAATTATCACCCTTCATATACTGGTTCAAACCGTCTACGACATACCTAGAAATCATCAAATAGAACATGAACTCGGGTAAAAATGTGCCGTTTGAATTGCAAATATAAAAACCAGATGAAGCAACGCAGCTGCTATGTTTTTCTTCAACCAATGCAATGTTTTCAAGGTAGGGTCTAACCAAAGAAAATAAAACACTTCCGTTCTTCACCGATCTGCTGGCTCTGCTTGGAGCATTAGATACAGGTAGGTGTTTCGCCTCCTTAATTTTGTGAAGCCGATTGTCAATAGCATCAATGTCAATGTAATCAAAATACTCACCTTGAGGTTTTGTGCTACTCATACCTTCGAAGCATGAATAGCCTCTACACCAAGCCCAACTATCAGGCAATTCAAAGGGGATTTCATCATTGATTTTTTTTACATTGCTGCCGATCTTCTCATAATAAGAGGAAGTCACATATTCCATTTATAATATTTGTGCGGAAAACCGCAGAAAATATTATAAGGAGGCCGCTTATTATGAAGCAGCAAAGTACATTTGAAGAACATCTGCGAAAGAGCAATCTTTCCGAAAACACAATCACATCGTATTTATGGACAGTAGAATACTATCATACCCATTACGACACGATCAGCAAAGAAAATTTATTGGCGTACAAAGGGTATCTGATGGAATTTTTCAAGCCCAAGACGGTAAATCTTCGCATTCAGGCTATGAATAAATATCTGGTCTATCTAGGAAAGGACAAGTTGCAGCTGAAAGCTGTAAAGGTTCAGCAGAAGAACTTTCTTGAAAATGTGATCAGCAATGCCGATTACAACTTTTTAAAGAATCAGCTAAAAAAGGACGGCAATATGGAATGGTACTTCGTGGTCTGGTATCTGGCTGCTACTGGTGCCCGTGTCAGTGAACTTATTCAGATCAAAATTGAACATGTCGAACTTGGGTACTTCGATCTGTATACAAAGGGAGGCAAACTACGCAGATTGTATATACCGAAAAAGTTAAGAACGGAGACCATCGAATGGCTGGAGGAAACAAACCGTTCCTCCGGCTATTTGTTTTTGAACCGTTATGGAGATCGTATCACAACCCGTGGCATTTCTCAGCAGCTTAAAAACTATGCGGATAAATATGGTCTGGATAAAAAGGTAGTGTATCCCCATTCTTTTCGACACCGATACGCAAAAAATTTTTTAGAGAAGTTCAACGATATCGCATTGCTAGCCGATTTGATGGGTCACGAAAGTATTGAAACTACACGAATATATCTTCGTAGAACCGCTAGCGAGCAACAAGCACTTGTAGATAAAATCGTCACATGGTAAAGGAAACAGCCGCCTTCTTTCGAGGGCGGCTGTGGTCAAGATAAATTATTTACAATAGAATTAAGCTGTGCAAATGATTGTTCAATTGTTGCAACAATTCGCACCTGCTCGTTGAGCGGAGGAATAGATATTACGGCTTTCTTACCGTCTGCAGTTCCAAGACGAGGCATTTTCACGCCATATGAGCATTTGTTAGCATATCTTAAAAATGCAGGAGACATCAAATAATAACGTGCATATTGCGGAAGTATATTCCGTTCGAATTCCAATGGCAGTATTTCGCTTGTACAATATCCATCTTCATCTGCCAGAACAACCTTATTCAAATAGGGACGTAATTTACTATACAGCACTTGGCCTTTATGGAAAAGGTGTTTTGTGCTTGCTGCATTGCGTTCTGCTTTGCGAATCTTTTGCAAGACAATACCGGTGTCTTTTTCGATATCTTCCAGATCTAACATCCATGCAGAATCATCGATATTGGCTGCATCAACATTGATACAATTACCATAGTCACATAACTCTCCGAGACAGCAGATACTCCAAGTGTCAGGCAGTTCTTCAAATCCCCAATCTCTCAAGGATTCTACCAACTCTCCACTCTGAAGATAATAAGAGTTATCCTCACCTTTAAATATAAAAGATTCTTTCTTATCACGCTTAATTTTTCCCTGCTTAATAAGTTCATCCTTCTCTGTACGAATACGTTCCAAAAGAGCAGAAGCAGGCTCATCATCAGGATTTTGTGTAACAAGTTTTCCACGAATAGCAAGATCGAGTATCTTGGCTTTGGCAGCGGTTACAATAGACATCAATGCTTTTTCTTCTGTGTCAATTTTCGTAACATGCTTTAACAGTTTTCGTACTGTTGGAATAATCCTAAGTTGCTCATTTATCGGTGGAAGCGGAATGAATAGTTCCTTTAAAGCTGTGCCATTACAATTGGGCTGCCCAACACCAACAGATTTGTCTGTAATCTGTGACCAATAACAAGCACTATCAAAAAACTGATAGATATACTCAGATGGCAAATCCCCCAACAGACGAATTCTAATCAAATATGATGCGTAAACGGAAGGATAGGGTGTTTCTGTAATTAGAAATGACTTACCAACCGTTGCGCCTGTACGGGCAAAAACGATGTCTCCAGGTTTGAGCAAATATACATCTGGATCTGATGTACTTGTAAATGGAACAGCATCCCAATTCACCATTCCGTTTTGGATGTCTGTAATACGCAAAAACTTATGACTACCTTTTGGCTCCGCAGAATTACTTAAGCCATACTGAATGGCAGCGCATAGATTTCCTAATCTCGTCCACACCCAACCATCCGGTATTTCAAACGGTATTTCATCCTCAATACATTTCACTGTTCCATCTTGGAACTTCTCATAATGTAAATTCTAAGAAATTCATTTAGATATGCCATTTTCGATTTTCGAACGTATGTATGAATAAAAATTCCAGAAATTTGCTGTTACTGAGAAGTCTTTTCTATATACAAACTTTGTCCTATATTTTATTTTTTGCATAGCACACCACTTATATATATCTCTCATTCTAAAACTGTCACCCGCTTCTATACGTTTTGATAAATATGAAAACTTCACCACATCTAATTCCGATTGTAAGTGTAAATAAAACCATACATTATAATAACGAATTGCAACTATCCCCATCTTTGTATTTCTCCCTTCTGTTAAATTGTATTTTTGCCATAAGGTTATATACTTTCGCCATTTTTTGTAAGAAACCTACTCCCCCCTTGAAGTCCTTAAAAGGACAATCGCAAAAAATGAAGCTGAAAATTGCAGAAAAAATATGTAAATATAGGACATCTAACTTGCCAGAAACGGCGTATTTCCGGGCTTTTTCAAATTTACATTTATGCCAAGAATAAAGTTTGAACACCTGATATGGCCAGCAGATGACCGATCCCGTTTTTCTGATACAACTTTTTCATATATGGATCAAGGTCTCCTTTTTCTCCGAGAAGGATCGCACTTATCGTGTTTCCATAATAACTGCCCAAACACCCTACAAGGAGTTTCTTCCAACCTTGCCTGAATTCATGCAGGAATTGTCTGATGCATTCAGTCTGCCCGGATAATATACCGACTTCATCCGCCCATACATATGCGCCTATTTTCTGCCTTTTGTAATAAGCTCTCTGATCAAAATTGCCCGGATTACGTGCAGTCTCAAATGCAGACGCCTTTCCTTTTATTTTTAGTTTATTTCCGATTTTGATATGTGCCGCATCTTCTTTTTCAAGATAAACAAGCACTTTCTCTTCCCATATTTTTCTTGGCAGCTCTTGACTGAAATCATAGGAAGAACGATGCCCGTCGCTTTTTCCGAATACAGACTGCCTTGCGATCTTTCGATCGCTGCCACTATAAAAAGAGACGGCATTCCCCTTTACACGGACTGCCGTTACAGATTCTTTTTCATCAATCCTATCTGCCGTTCCCGTCAATATAAGATTGATTTCTCCTTTATTGTTTCGGTTTACGATCTGCCCAAGCGCGGAAGTGTAATCTCCCGCGCCGAAAAACAGCACCCTTATCGCCTGTACTGTAAGAAACAGTACGCAAAATATACATAATGGTCGTCTTTTCATTTTTTGTCATCGGCTGCGACCAACTCTAAATTTTCTTTCAGCGGCTGTGAAAGATCCACAGTGCCCATATACTTAGCTTTTGACTCTCCGTTAATCGTAATCTGAACCTGCGTCGCCTCTGTTCCCTCAACAAGCGAATTTACGATTGAATAAATCGTAAGTTTCGGCAGGATATCATACTCTCCGTTCAGAAACGTACTATCGAAATTCACATAACAAATATCATCTTTGATCGTCACTCCCAACAGATTTGCATTCGGGTTGATCGTCGGATAAGCTCCGCTTTCAGGACCCTGCATCAGTTTCTCAACGATCATTTTCTCTTTCGACAAATTACTGCTGTACCTTGCCGAAACTTTTTGCGGAACAAGCTTATCTCCGCTTTCATTTGCAAAATAAAGCGTTAATTCTACCGTCTGGTAGGCGCTCGGTGACGATCCTGTGTTTTCTACGAAATCATCTTCTGTCATAAGTCCGATCGAATTGCCGTCACTGTCTTTAAGCGACTCTCCGTCGATCGTAAACAGTACTGCGTTGACCCCTTCAATTTCCGAAAGCGAACATACAATAGATGCCCTCATAAGCTTTTCTTCCAGACTGTTTACTTTTAAATACGCTTTATTGAAGTCGATATCTAATATACTCCCCCGCAGTTCACATTTTTGTACAGATACTTCATTCGGAATCGGAGGAACATTTTCGATTTTATCCGATGGTTTCCGAAGCGTTTCCAGTATATCCTCTGCCATACCGCAGATTTCTTTGTCCGTCATCTTCTTGCCTTTTGCCGTTTTCCCGGTTTCATAGGGCGCTTTAACAAGTCCTGTTCTGTCTTCATTAAGATAATAGACTGACATCTCCGAATCTATTTTCTTCTTCCGGCAGCCTGAAAGGAAAAACGGCAGACACAAGGACAAAATAAGACAAATGCATATTACGACCGCAAGTTTCCTGTTCCTTTTCATCTCCCCACTCCTTCCGGCACTGTTGTATAGATCAGCGGAATCCGAACTGTAAATGTCGTTCCCTCGCCTTCGTTACTATGCACTTTGATCGATCCTCTGTGAACGATCACTGCGTTTCTGGCGATCGCAAGCCCCAGTCCCGTTCCGCCGATTTCTCTGGAATGAGACTTGTCTACCCGGTAAAACCTCTCAAATATATGTGCCTGATCTTCCTGAGGGATTCCAAGACCGGAATCTTCTACTTTTAAATAAAAATATTTATGATCGGCATTTAAAGACACATGAACCCATCCGTTTTCATGATTATATTTAATCGCATTTTCCACAAGATTTGAAACGGCAAGTGTAAATTTCGTCTCATCAATCTCTGCGCTCACCGGACGGAAACTTTCCATGACCATCTCAACATTTTTCTTTTCCGCGATCGGTTTCAGCCTCTTTAATATTTGTTCAAGCAAGTCGTTGATATTCACCTGCTGAATGTTCATCGTCTGACCGGTCCGATTCATTTTCACAAGAGAAAGAAGATCTGTTATGATCTGATTTTCCCGGTCGATTTCTTTCGCGATATCTTCCATAAATTCACGGTACATTTCCACAGGAAGGTTTTCCTGCTCAAGAAGCGAATCTGCCAGCACTTTCATCGATGTCATCGGAGTTTTCAGTTCATGGGAAACGTTTGAGACAAACTCTTCTCTGGAGTCGTCCAGCTGCTTTAGTCTGCCGAGCATTTTGTTGAACGCTTCACTTAGCTGACTTGTCTCCGCAAACGTGTCTACGTGCAGCACATCGTCACTGTATCCTTCACTCACATTTTCAATCGCCCCTGTAATCTTATGAATCGGTTTTACAAGTTTATTGGCAAGGGCCACCCCGAAAACAGCCAAGAAAATCGCCGCTATTCCTACTACGACACCTCCATGCGTATAAAATACCTGTTTTGTAACTTCAATACTGTCTGTAGAGACACTTGCTAAAATCACACCGTCTATCTTCTTTTTCCCCGGGATATTGATCGGTGAAGTCACTTCGATATAATGATTCTTTTTATCATAGTGGTTCGTCGGCTTTGTGCGCATGCACCGAACGACGCTTTCCGATACATTCGTCTTTCCTTCATCGAGATTATATGTATCTTTAATTACGCAGAGATCTTCATCCATGATCATAACTCTGCCGTTATATATATTCGTCAGCTGCGTCAGATTAGAATCGATCACTTCCGAAGTCGGATCGGAAAGATATCCGTATGCCGAGAGCTGATTGCTTAATATTGTACATTGATTTTGGATTTCCGCAGTCCGAAGTTCGACCGCACGCGACTCGTAAAATGCTACGATTCCGAAAAGTGTTGCAAGGCAGGGTATCAGCCCTGCCAGCATTGTACAAAGAATCACACAAAAACGCATGTTCCCGATAATTTTACGGTTGGATACAAATTGATATTTAATCTTGGAAATAATAACCCACTCCCCACTTTGTATGTACATATTTCGGTTCACTCGGATTCATCTCAATCTTCTCACGAAGCCTTCGGATATGTACGTCTACTGTTCTTGCATCTCCCGGGTAATCATATCCCCACACCAGATTCAGCAGATTTTCTCTGCTGTATACTTTGTTCGGATTCATTGCCAGAAGCTCTAAAACATCAAATTCTTTTGCCGTAAGATTGATCTCTCTCTCTCCGATAAATACTCTTCTGCTCTCACAATCAATCTTTAAGCTTCCTTTGATCAGCACCGGTCCGCCTGCCGGTTCTTTCCGTTTCGACGTCCGCCTCATGATGGCTTTGATCCTCGCCTTCACCTCTAAAATGTTAAACGGTTTCGTTATATAATCATCCGCACCGTATTCCAGTCCCAGTATCTTGTCCATATCCTCGCTCTTTGCCGTCAGCATCACAACCGGCATATCCGAAAATTCCCGAATCTGCTGACACACCTGAAAACCGTCCAGTTTCGGCAGCATCACATCCAAAAGGACAAGATCATATTCACATGCCTTTGCGTATTCCAAAGCCTCCTCGCCGTCATAGGCGCAGTCTACTTCCATGCCTTCCTGCTCGAGGCTGAAGCGGATTCCTTTTACGATCAGCTTCTCATCATCAACAACTAAAATTCTCTTACCCATACTCCTCTTTTTTCGACTCCTTATGCACTGCGGTATACAAAACCGCTCTCTTATGTCAGATCGTTATGTCTTCTTTTATTTTATTAAATACTCCCTCTTTGATTCCCTCAATCTGCATCAATTCTTCGATTGACTGAAAGCCGCCGTGTTCTTCCCGATATGCGATTATACTTTGCGCTTTCGCCTCTCCGACTCCTGTAAGCGTCATGAGTTCCTCTTTTTCGGCTGTATTAATATTTATCTTCCCATCGTCCGTACGTTCGGTCACTTCCGATACAACCCCTGCGCCTTTCACTTCATCTAAAGAAGGCACATAAATCTGTTCTCCGTCAACGACAACCCTCGCCTGATTAACCGCTTCCGCCGCAGCGTTTTCTGTCAGCCCGCCCGCTTTCGCAATCGCTTCAAACACTCTGGAATCCTGTTCCAGTTCATATACGCCCGAAGCCTGAACTTCTCCGCAAACATATACGAATACTTTTTTACGCTCCGGATTTTCTTCCACTGTACCGCTGTCCGCTTCCGCCTTTTTTCTTTCTGCCTTCTCTGCTGGCTCTTCGCTCTTTTGTGATGTATGATCCGACTTTTCTTCTTCCGCAGAAAATAAAAATTCTTCTGTTTCAGGAACGGCCGAATCTTTGTTCCCGCACCCAAACAGGAAACTTGCCGAAATAAGAAAGAACACTGTCATGACAGCGTATTTTTTTCTGTATTTTTTCTGATTGTCTTGCATATTCTTCTCCTCAGCTTTGCCGGGAGAATTACCCCTTTATGTCGGACATTAATATTGTAACGAATTTTTACTAAAATTACAATAGACAATTAACGTCTTGTTACATCTCTGTCAACCTATTAAGGACAACTTTCTTTTCCTTTACAAAAAAAACATATATATTACAGATTTATTACTTTTATTTCCATTGAAAAACTGCTATGCCGACAACCGCAAGAAGGAGACCACCTGCTTTTCTCCATGAGAACGGCTCCCGATCCATTCCAAACAATCCGAAAAGCTGGATCAGATAAGCAACCGTAAGCTGTGCGATCACAATGAGAAGAGCTGAACGCGCAGGCCCTAACGCTTCGATACTTTTTATAACCGTCCATGTGATCCCTGCGCCGATCACACCGCCTAACAGCATATATTTCGGCTGTACTTCCATAAGCTGTGAAACCTGATCTCTTCCGGTAAAAAACCACATCGCAAGACAAACCGCAAAAGCCGTAAACTGTACCCAGCCGTTTCCGACCCACATTCCTGTTGTCTTCGTAACCTGTGTGTTAAATACTCCCTGAATACTCATAAGCGCTCCGGACAAAAGAGCAATTAAAAAACCGATCATATACATACCTCCGAACTGTTTAGATCAAACAATTTTTCTAACTTCCTTTAGTATGTCCTTCGACCGGTTTCTTATTCTGTCTATTTATGTAACATTTTCTCTTATGAAAACATTGGAGAAATATCTTTACGGAAACACTTTTATGCAAGTATTCTGCGCATCTTCTCAACCATCTGATCGATATGCTCTTTTTCTACGATCAGCGGAGGAACAAAACGGATTACGTTTCCCTGCGCCTGTATGATAAGCAGACCTTCTTCAATCGCACGATCATTGATCTCTTTGATCGGCTTTGTGATCACAAGACCCTGCATCAGACCTTTTCCTCTTCGCTCTGTCACACAGTCAAATTCCGCTTTAAGTTCTTCTAATTTTTCTGTAAAGTATGGAGCTATCTCATTGACATGTCCTACAATATTTTTTCTCTCAAAAATGGAAAGAACTGTCTTTACCGCCGTGCACGCAAGCGGATTTCCTCCGTATGTCGCCCCGTGATCTCCCGGTTTAAGAGAATATCCGGCAACCTCTTCCGTCATTGCAAACGCGCCGACCGGAATGCCGTTTCCGATCGCTTTCGCCATCGTAAGGATGTCCGGCTTTACTCCGTACCCCTGCCATGCAAACATCGTACCTGTTCTGCCCATACCGCACTGTACTTCGTCACAGATCATAAGGATATCGTTTTCATCACAGAGCTTTCTGATCCCTCCCATAAATTCCTGTGTCGCCAGATGAATGCCGCCCTCTCCCTGAAGCGGTTCTAAAATAATCGCACACGTTTTCTCATTCACAAGCGACTTCACACTGTCAAGATCGTTAAATTTTGCAAACTTTACCCCCGGAACAAGCGGCTCAAAAGGTTCTCTGTAAGAATCATGTCCTGTAACCGATACCGCTCCAAATGATCTGCCGTGAAACGAGTTTTCCATAGCGATAAATTCATATCGTCCCGATCCTTTTGTATATGCATATCGTCTCGCTGCTTTTAAAGCCCCTTCATTTGCTTCGCCGCCGCTGTTTGTAAAAAATACCCGATCCATTCCGCTGACTTTATTCAGCGCTTCCGCCGCTTCCCCGCAGCTTTCATGATAATAAAGGTTGGACGTATGGTATAATTTATCAATTTGTTTTTTCAGCGCCTCGTTTAATTCTTTATTGTCATACCCAAGCCCTGTCACTGCGAAGCCTGCCGCAAAATCAAGATATTCTTTTCCGTCTGTATCATACAGATACATTCCCTTTCCATGGTCAAGTGCGATCGGAAAACGATTATATACATGAATAAGGTTTTCCTCTGCCGCCTGTATCTTACTGTTCATCGTGATTATACCTGCTTTCTGTACTATTTAAAATCGCTGTTCCGATCCCTTTATTAGTGAAAATCTCAAGAAGAAGACAATGCGGAATCCTTCCGTCAAGAATATGCACTCTTGAAACACCTGCTTCGATCGCATCGATACAGTTCTGAAGTTTCGGAAGCATTCCCCCTCCGATATAACCTTCTGTCATTAGTTTTTCCGCCTCTTTTACACAAAGTTCCGAGATTAAGGTAGACGGATCTTCCGGATCTTTATACACGCCCTCGATATCAGTCAAAAACGCTAATTTTTCCGCTTTCACCGCGCGCGCGATCGCACACGCCGCATCATCTGCATTAATATTATATGTATGGTAATTTTCATCCATACCGACCGGACAAATGATGGGAAGGAAATCTTTTTCCAGGAGATCGTAAATAATCTGTTCATTTACCTCTGTAACTTCTCCTACATATCCGATATCCTGACCGTCAGAGTATTTCTTCGCCACCTTTAACAAAGCTCCGTCCTTACCGCTGATACCAATCGACCTCACGCCAAGGCTCTCAACAAGTTGAACAAGACTTTTATTTACTTTTCCAAGTACCATCTCGGCTAATTCCATCGTATCTTTGTCTGTCACACGAAGCCCATTGATAAACTTCGGTTCCATACCGGCTTTTTCAACCCATTTGCTAATCTCTTTTCCGCCGCCATGTACGATGATCGGCTTAAATCCGACAAGCTTCAAAAGCGTCACATCCTCAATAACGCGCTTTTTCAATTCTTCGTCGATCATAGCGCTTCCGCCGTATTTCACAACGATGATCTTTCGGTTGAACCGCTGGATATACGGCAAAGCTTCAATCAAAACTTCTGCTTTATCAAGATATTGCTGCATGTTTTTATTCATGTTCTCTCTCCAATCTTTTTGTCTCGTATCTTTGATCCTGCAAATAACTCTTTTTTCACTGACATGTTCTAGCTTCTGTAATCTGCATTAATGCTGATATATTCATGAGTCAGATCGCATCCCCATGCCGTTGCCGCGGCATCACCTTCTTTCAGATCGGCGATCGCAGTCACCTTAGGCTCAGATAAAATTTCCGTTGCTTTTTCCTCACTGTAATTTAGCGCAACACCGTTTTCAATGATCTGAAGCTTTCCTGCCGCACTTTCAAAAAACAAATCCACCTTCTCAGGATCAAACTGTGCTCCCGAATATCCCATCGCACAGAGGATTCTGCCCCAGTTCGCATCGTGACCTGCTATTGCCGTTTTCGTCAAATTTGAGCAGACGATCGATTTCGACAAAACCTTTGCCTGCTCTTTCGTCTTCGCGCCTACGACTTTTACTTCAAAAAGCGCCGTCGCGCCTTCTCCGTCTCCCGCCATCTCTTTTGCAAGCGTTTCATTGACATAATGGAGAGCTTTCTTAAACTGTTCGTATTCTTTTGTTCCATATTTAATCTTCTTATTATCTGCCATTCCGTTAGCCAGCAAAAGAACCGTATCGTTTGTAGATGTATCTCCGTCTACGGAAATCATGTTGTAAGTATCTTCCACATCTTCACTTAACGCACACTGAAGCGCTTTTTTTGTAATTGCGGCATCCGTTGTCAGAAAGGCTAACATTGTACACATATTTGGATGAATCATTCCCGATCCCTTTGACATCCCGCCGATCGTCACGGTCTTCCCTCCGATCTCAAAGGTAACTGCCGCTTCTTTCTTCTTTGTATCCGTTGTCATGATCGCTTTTGCTGCCTCTGTTCCCTTTTCTTTGCTGCTGTTCTTTGCCTCTGCCAGCATTTTGATTCCCGATTTCACCCGGTCCATCGGAAGCTGCATACCAATCACTCCTGTGGAACCGACAAGCACGCTTTCCGCCTCTACGCCAAGAACACAAGCCGCCTCTTTTGCCGTTTCTTCACAATATTTCATTCCCTCTTCTCCGGTACATGCATTTGCAATGCCGGAATTTACGATCACTGCCTGTGGTTTCCGCTTTGACTCCACGATCGCGCGATCCCACTTTACAGGAGCCGCTTTCACAAGGTTTGTTGTAAAAGTTCCCGCCGCCTTACACGGCTTTTCACTGTAGATCAGCGCCATATCGGTACGGTCTTTATACTTGATGCCCGCTGCCGCTGCCGCTGCCTGAAATCCTTTTGCCGCTGTTACTCCGCCATCGATCACTTTCATTTTGTCCTCTCCTTTTTGTACCCTATATGTTCTGTCAAAGTTTCTTCTATAAAAGAAAACTCCGCCTCTTAAAAGAGGCGAAGTCAATCCGCGATTTCACTTTAATGAAAGAAGAACCGTTTCTTTATCAAAACGTCTGTATTTCTGTTTTTTGTTCTCCCCCCGCCTTTTTCTGTGTCGACGATTGTTTTAAATCATCTAACCGTCTAAATTCTATACGCAAATATTATTAGCTATTATATTATGAAATAAAATCTGTTTTGTCAACTATTTCATCTTTTGAATTACGGGCTATACGAATCATTTTTAAATTACCGGACATGGATTTTATAGATGGATTCAAACTCTCTCACAATAAACTAAATACCGCTGATAATTGTGAGGATATGGATGACAAGTCACAAGAGTCACCATATCTTTGCCTTCCTGTATTCTGATCTTATCAATCTCATCCGGAGATATCACCTCTATCCGTTCCACTTTATAAGTCATCGTTTCCCAGAAGTTTGTAATAAATATTTCATCCCCGATTTTCAATTTTTCAATCTCACGAAACATCTTTGCATAACTGTATCCCCGATGTGCGACAACCGCCATATTCGTATTATTCCCACCGATCGGCATCGACGTTTCCGTAAGCTGAGCAGCTCCTTTTGACATATTTTCTTCGTTAGCGCCCAAATATAACGGAAGCTCAAGATCCATAACCGGAATTTTAATATATCCTGCAATTCCATTTTCTACTCCGTACTCTTCCAAACGGATTGCCGGGTTTGCATATGCATACGGATCTGCCAGATTTTCCTGATTGTTTTTTATAAGTTCTTCGTTATAGTTCTTCATTTCTTCATAAAGCCGGGCATATTTTTCAGGATTCGCATCCCGGACATTCTCCGTCGTTTCTTCAAACTGACGAAACATACTCTCTGTCTTTATCTTATAAAATATCTGAAGAATATGCGGATAAAGCAGAATCCCGCATCCAATCAAAAGAAGAATCAGACCGAAAATAAAAAGTTTTCTTTGTTTTCTCACTCTTTTCATCTTTTTCTCCTTTTTAGACTTCTCTTCCCGGCTTTTTTCTTTCTGCCCCTTGTCCTTCGTTTTTTCTTCATTTTCCTTACACACACCGCCACTGCAGCAACGAATAAACTGACGAGGGCAAATACCGCTGCGCCATATGCGATCATCTCCGTTATATCCCGCTCTTTTTTCGCCGTATCCGACTCTTTCTCTTCGCTTTTCTTCACGATTTCATCACATATTTTTTCTCCCCGGACAAGCAGTCTATGACTGTTTACCCCGTACGGCGTACACGTTAAGAGCGTTATGTATTCCTTATCCGCTATCGGACGCAATGCATCTGTATCTTCCGGCTCTATCACTGAAATCTGATCTACCTCATAAGTAAGAAGATGATCCAATACATGGATATAAAACAAATCCCCTTCCTTCATTCGATCCAAATCTGTAAACAATTTTGCAGTAGACAATCCTCTGTGGGATGCAAGAACCGAATGCGTACCTTTTCCGCCTATAGGAAGAGCCGTTGTTTCCATATGTCCGACGCCCCGTCTCAACACCCTCTCACTGACTCCATGATAGATCGGGAGCATAACGTCGATCGCCGGAATTTCAATATATCCCATCACTCCTTCTTTTTCTTCTACATTGAGCACATCTTTATAATTACCGGGCAAAACAGAGCCGCTTCCTAATATAAACGGATCTTCTACAGACATTCCCGTAACAGATTCATTATACTTTACAGCCTTTTCCCACTCTGATTTCATATCTGTCTTCGGAAGTTCTTCAACCGTCTGCTCATAACGACTGATCATCTCTGCCTGGTGTCGCTCTGCAAGCTTGTTACTGACTGCCGGATATAACAGTATACATGCTCCGATCAGAAAAAGAGCCGTTACGATTAGCTTTTTACTTCTGCTCATAATCACCTAAAGGGAGGTTCGTCTTCTAAGACTCCCTCCCTCTTCCTTCTTAGTCTTTCAATCTGCTTTCTATTGATCAGCGATCTTTTTTCTTTCTGGACATAAAAATAATAATGCCCGCCGCTGCCATAACCGTCAGACCGACTGCCGTAAAAATGATCGTTCCATTTCCACCTGCTGCCGGAAGTTTACTCGGTTTTGTGTTTATGATCGTATCGCTTGGAACCGTAGCAGTAGATGAATCGTGATTCACTGTCACTTCAAAATATTTACTCGGAAGCTGATATCCTTTTACCGTTTTTGTCTCTACAAGATAATACTTCTTTGCTCCGGTAGCTGCGTCATCACCTTGAACTTTATTTTCTTCATTCGCCTTATTTGTATAATATGCAAGACCTCTAAACTCTGCAACACCCTTATCGTTCGTCTTTACAACTGTAGTAAATTCCTTTTGATTCGGATCATATACCTTCAAAGCTCCTGTAATTTCTCCCGCCTTATTATTTTGGAGAAGTTTTACTGCTGCCTGTGCTTTTTCCGTACTGTCGAAAATCATAAATTCAACATCTTTTAAAGGTGTTCCGTCTGCCTTTTCCCCAACCTTTTTAATGGCAATCTTTCCGGTATGTACTTCCGGCCGCTCGTTTTCAGGCACGCTTACATCAACAGCCGTACCCTTTGCAGTTGTAAATTTCAAATCTGCGTCATTATAAATTGCTTCCCCTGTTTTTGCCGTTTTATTGATCATCGTATCAAAACGGATCTGAAGAAATGCAGCCTGAGCATCCGGATTATTAATCGCTTTTTTCAATTTTATTTTTCCCGCATCGGTCAGACTTATTATCAATGTATTCTCATTTCCTTCTGCCGGCTCTTCCACTGAATAATCCGTATCTTTTTCTAACTCATCTATTACCGTTTTATAATCCTTATCTACCGCTTTAACAACAATGTTCCCTTTATATGTAAGCTGAGAATCGATTTTATCTGTCACTTTGTATAATTTTGCGGTATCATAGCTGCCGTTATCATTTGTCAATGCAATATTACCCGGAATCGCCGTATGGATAATCCACGTCTGATTCTCTTGCATATCAAAAGAATCATGCTTATTTCCTACATATGTAACATCCTTTTCAATAGACAGCACTTCATTCTTTGGATATACATGTACATTATAATTAAGTGTCTGACCGTCTGCCTGCGTCATCGGAACATCAACATAAAATGCTTTTCCTACCATCGCATCATCTTTCTCATTCGGAAGAACCGCATCACTTCCATCGGATGAATCCAAACCTAACTCTTCTACTTTGTATCTGCCCAACGGAAGATCTTCCAAAACTGCTTCTCCGGACTCATTCGTAACTACCGTACGAGATACTGTCGTTTCGTTCCATTTTCCCGCTTGGTCCTGCTCCATTTTTGTAACCTGAAACTTAACATTTGCCAGCGGTTCTGCCGTTTCAGGAAGACTATCCATTTCAATACCGCCGTTTTCTGTGTTTGATTCAAACGCATTTTCTGCATCAGGCATCTTATATTTATGAATCGTAATAGAACCTTTCTGGTCATTACCCACTACTTGTCCGCTATTTTCCACAGCAAACGCCGTCGTCATTGTTCCAAACAACATTACTGCTGCCAGAGCTATCGTTGTCATATATTTCAAAATCTTTCCCATAATTTTAAGCTCCTTTTCTTTTGAATCTAAAATATAATACAAGTGAACAACAGATGATCATAAATCCACTGAACACAAAAATCTTCGTACCGTTTCCTCCCATCTTCGGAAGGAGGCTTGTCTCTCTGTTAGAAACCTTAAATCCTTCTATATGATTTCCACTGATTGCCGGTACGTCGCCTCTTGCTTCAAAAGTGACTTTCTTACTGGCATCATCTGTAACAGCAATAGTCACCTTCCAATATCCCGTCGGTTTCAAATATCCTTTCGGAGCTTTTGTCTCTTTAAGAAAATATTCCCCTTGTTTCAACCGACTGAAATCAACAATTCCTTCTTCTGATGATACAACCGGACCTCCTACAATGCTCCATTTGTCGGCATCGTTCTCATCACCCTGATAAAGGGTAAATTCCGCGCCCGCAAGCTCATTTCCTGTTTTTTCATCTACTTTTATGAAGGAAAACGGGACTGTAGGTTCATTTTCCACTTGAAAAATTCCATCTTTTTTTTCGAACTGCGGAACTGTGGAATCGTCTTTTTCTGTTTTTTCTACTTTAACTTCATCTTTATGTGCATCGACGGTTACTGTCCATGTTCCTTCCGGCAAAATGAATCCATCCAATGTCGCCTCTTCTGATAATATGTATTCGCCGGATACAAGTTCTGAAAACTTCACGATTCCATCAGCCTTGCTTACCTCTTCCGCGCTCCATGTACATCCTTGTTCATCCACGAATCCCGTCTTATCGTTATGTGCATGTGTACAAGACTCCGGTGAAATCAAGCCTTTGCACTTTTTATCATGTTTATGATTACATGTTAGTTTAAACCGAACTCCTTCCATCACAGTTTGATCTTCTGCGCTTACCTTTTTAAAAACAAAGTCCGTTTTTTCTCTGTCATTTCCGACTGTAAGATTCGCCTTCAATCTGTAAATCGGTTGAACTGTTACCGTACCGTCAATCACCCCGGCCTCTTTTTCATCACCTTTTCCTTTGTTAATAAACTCAGCGGCGTTTTTTGCCGCTTCTCCCGTCTCATTTGTAAAGGTCTTCCCGGTATTCTTCTGCGTTTTCCGGTCAAAATACGTTACAATGATCTGATCTAACACCATCCCTGTTCCCGGAGTAACTTTAATATTTACATCCGGCGAATATCGATCGATATATGTACTGTTTTCCCCGGCTGACGTGGATTCTCCTTCTGTAGGCGTTACCGTCTGTTCTCCGCCTGTGATTTCCATTTCACCGCCCCCGACCGAGAAAAAGACAGGATCACTGTTTAACTCAAAACCTTCCGGAGCTTCTGTTTCTGCAAAACAATAGTCTCCGTTCGGAATCTCCGTACTAAAATTTATCTTTCCCTCTTCATCTGTTATATACTCATCCGGCTGATACAGCTCTCCTTTTACAAAATTGCCTTCCTCGTCCCGAACGGCTTTATACAGCTTAAATTTTGCATCTTTTACAGGTCTGAATCTTCCTTCGTCGGTGCCTGCTACCGTTTTTGTCAAAGTAAGCTTTGTTTCTGCGGGTTCCGGTTTTACTTTTACATAAATACGGATCATATGATTAATTAAAAATTTCATGCTTGAACTTCCGATCGTCGACATATCTGTTTCCGCATTTTCCGCCGTGCCATAATACCACAACACATTATCTGTTCCCAAACCGCATCTCACATATCCACTTGACGAAACATTACGCACCGGAAATATTTCATCTGTCAGTTTATCATAGTCCAAATAAGCGCCATCGATATTGGTAGACTGAATCATCGTAGCATCTTGGTCTTTTAATATTTCAATACGAAGTCCACCGCGTTCAATATAAGGAATTGACAGATTTATATTCTTTATATTTTCATCTGAATTATCTTCCGGTTTGATCAAAATTACCGGATCTGCTCCTAATTTAAACGCCTGGTCGAGCGTTTGCTTTATGATCAAACGCCCTCCGGCTATTACCGGATATTTTCGCACCGGATTTAAAGATATATTAAGATGTGTATTTCTAAGCTGCTCTCCAAACCACTTTTTTCCTTCATCAATATCGGTCAATCCTTCCGCAGAACCTAATGATTCCAAATAATTTATTGATAAAGGCGACAAATCCGAAATGGCATTGTTCTCTAAGTCGATCATTCCGGCTTTTCTAAGCCACTCGATTCCTTCGATACTTTTGATCAATTCATTCTCCGGCTTCTGAGTGTCTAACTGTTCTGTTTTTTTCTCAACTTTCTTATTTGCATATTGCACAGCTCCGGGCTCATCCACTAATGACTCCAGATACTTGTTTGCCTCTTCCTGCGTATTAAATTCTTTTGATATATCCTTAATTTCAAACGATGGAATAAACGTAGCCATCTGTGCAGATGCTATATATGTTACTTTCCTTGCATATCCGTCTGCTTTTATCATCCCCGTAAAAGACCCTAAAACTTCTTTCACGCTTTGCCCCGGTGTTCCCATCCATCCTGCTTCAAACAAAGAATCATAAACTGCAACGGCAAAATTACGATCTGTAAAACCAACGTCCATAATCTGCCCGATGCCTATATCTCTGTCTATACTGATTGCCGTAGTTCCTTGTGTATAAACAGGCAACACAAAAAAAGTTACTTTTGATTCAGCAATATCAGTCTGCGCTCCTTCCCCTGCTTTATTTTCCTCATTCCGCCCTGTCTTACCTGATGTCTGATCGTCGGAAACTTTCTTCTTTGTTTTCGTATTATTTATTGTTTGTTTTGTCTCTGTCTTTATCTGTTTGCCTGCCTGCACATCGGCCACATTCCCCAATGTTACGGCAGAACCAAATAGCAAACTGCATAATAACAGTGACACGCCCCTTTTTATTTTATTCATTATCTACTCCTCTCCCCATCTTCTCTATTGTTCTGCTCATCGCATCCCAACTCCTTTCTACTATACTGCTGTGAAAAGCAGAAGATATTAGTGAGAATTTCCCTTCACATCGCCTCTTTTCCTCTCCCTCTGTTCCACTCACCCAAAGTGCCAAAAGACGCATTCTTGGATTGCAGGCGGCTTCCAAGTTCTCGGACAAATCCGGACTTTAGCTCGTCGTCGTTGCAAAAACAAAAAGCCGCTTCCTTTTTGCCCCTCAGAAAAAGTTACTTTTCGGAATATTTTATCTGTCAATCCCATATAGTAACTAGACATTACCAATATTAGCATAACAAACCTATAGACTCAAGAGAAAATGTAACTATCTATTGCCAAAATTTCGCTAAAAACTCAGCAAACTACCACTCGAAAGGAGACGCTATATGCAAAATCCAAAACAAATTTTTGCGTCCACACTAAAGTATTTACGATATAAGCATCATTTTTCTCAAGAAAAATTAGTTATCCAGATGCAAATACGCGGGAGTACTATTACTCGTGAAGTTTATAAATTCATTGAATCCGGTTCCGGCAATATCAAAGTTTTTGACTTAGTTATTTTAAAAAATATCTATCGTATTCCTTACTCTGATTTCTTTGTCGGTCTTTCTCCTGCCACACTTCCACGAACTTCGATAACTATGTTACTTAGACATCCTACTTTCACCGATAATCTCGCACTCTTAAGAACATCCCATGAATATACACAACAACAGTTAACCGATGCAATGAATGAGATGGGAACTTTTATTCACCGGGCTGCTTATGCAAATATTGAACGCGGAAAACGAAATCTTAAAGTTACAGATCTTGTATGCTTAAAAACAATCTACAATGTCCCTTATGAAGCGTTTTTTGAAGGAATCAAAATCCACGAATAAAGATGTCTATACAAAAAACAGAGCTGCCGATCTGTACAGCTCTGTTTTTTGTATAACTCTCATATGATAACTTTATTCAAACAGACTATTGACCGTTAAATGCAGTTATATTTTCTTCATTTAACGTAAAATCATAATAATTCAGATCCAGACGCTCCGTCCATCCGATTGTATTCCAAAATGCATTTCCAATATCATTTTCCGTAAATGCGATCAAAGATACTTTATTAATCTTTTCTTCTTTCAGCGCTTTCATCGCAAAAACAACCATCCTTTTTCCGATTCCGTGACGTCTGTAATCTTCATCTACACAGACATGATACAAACACCCCCGTCTTCCGTCGTGACCGCACAAAATACTTCCGACAATGCGACCGTCTTTTTCTGCCACGACACTTGTCGTCGGGTTTCGTTTCAAAAAGCGCGCCACTCCTTCTTTTGAATCATCGATACTTCGGATACCAAATCCTTTTATTTTTTTCCAAAGGGCATATACCCCCTCATAATCTTCTATCGTCATGATCCGTACCATACTGCATCATCTCCTCTGTTTTTTCCCGTTTGGTTTTACTTTCTGCCCTGCTGCTTTTTGCACGATATACATCTTAAGGAAACATCGGAACAAGCTCAAGGCCTTCACTTTCCGGAAGTCCGAACATCAGATTCATATTCTGAACCGCCTGTCCTGCCGCTCCTTTAACCAGATTATCGATCGCTCCCATCATAATAATCCGATTTGTCCGTGGATCGATCTTAAACCCGATATCGACATAATTACTTCCTTCCACCCATTTCGTTTCAGGGCATACGTCTTTTTGAAGCACACGCACAAATTTTTCACCGCCATAATATTTATCATATACAGCCTTTACGTCTTCATAGCTTACTTCTTTCGTAAGTTTTGCATACTCTGTAACTAAAATTCCTCTGTTCATCGGAACTAAATGCGGCGTAAAATTAAGAACGACTTTTTTCCCGGATGCGTATCCAAGCTGTTCTTCGATTTCGGGCGTATGTCTGTGTGTCGCCACTCCGTATGCTTTAATATTTTCATTCACTTCGCAGTAAAGATTCGGCAGTTTTGCTCCTCTTCCCGCTCCTGACGTTCCTGATTTTGCATCGATGATCAAGGTGTCCATATCGATCAGCCCTTCTTTTGCCAACGGATATGCCGTCAAAATGGAACAAGTCGTATAGCATCCCGGATTCGCCACGAGACGGGCCTTCTTCACATCTTCCCGATTAACTTCACATAATCCGTACACCGCTTCTTCAATAAACTGTGGGGATTTATGTTCGAGCTTATACCATTCCTCGTATATTTTTACGTCTTTCAGACGGAAATCCGCGCTTAAATCTATAATCTTTGTCTTTGACAAAATTTCTTCGTTTACAAGAGACGCACATAATCCCTGCGGCGTAGCCGTAAAAATCACATCTACCTGTGATGCCAGTTCTTCCATATTATCATCCATGCAGACCGCATCTATGATCTGAAACATATTTTGATATACGTCCGCATATTTTTTATCTATGTAACTTCTCGAACCGTACCATTTAATTTCCGCCTCTCTATGCCCTGTCAATATTCTGACCAGTTCACCTCCGGCATATCCTGTTGCACCGATAATTCCAACTTTTATCATAATCTATTCGCTCCTCTCTGCTGTTTGCTTTTCACAAACCTGCCCTGTCTCAATATTTCTTCACAAAAAATAAAATGAATATGCATTCTTTTTGCATAATAATACATCATTCTTGCATAATATGCAAGTTTTTTCTGTTATCAAATACATTAATCTGTATTTAACTTATATCCACTTACAAAAAATATCGGAAATCGAGACGCTCTCCGAATTAAACTTCAGCTTACGGTTCGATTTCCGATATTTTTATATTTCTTTCTATTATTTTTTTCTATGTTTCTTCTCTAACCAGTTTCTTCACACATTCCTCTATAACAGCAGATATATTTTCTGTAAACTGTTCTAGCATCATCTCTCCTTTTTCTTCTGTTGCAGGTACCGGATTTCCGTATGTTCCCGAAACGCTCAACTCTCCGATCGATGTGTTGTCCATTCCGTACGTAGTCGGTCTGACAGGATATTCCTGCACTGCCCGCTCCATATGAACTGTCTCCGGCTTTACTGCCAGCATAAGTGACGTTTCAAACTCGCAGGCATGAAACATTCCTCCCCATGTCGGAGTTTCCATATATTTATCATAAATTTCTTCCATTCCCGGATAAAACATCCCCAACACTTTCACATCTGTTTCATCTTGTATTTCCCGTATCGCATATTTTATCACCGACCTGTTCGCCTCATGTCCGTTCATAAAAATAAGAATTTTTACCCCGTATCTTTCTACAGAACGAACAACATCTTTCAATATTTCCCGAAGAATATCCTGTCGGATCGTTACAGTTCCGATTCTGTCACGCCAACTCCAAGAATACCCAAAATGAATACTTGGATACACAAGCGCTCCCGTTTTTTCTGCTGTCTTTTCAGCCAATGCTTCCGCCAAATAAACATCTGTTCCAATAGGAAGATGATACCCATGCTGTTCCGTTGATCCAATAGGAACGATTACTACCGGAAACTCACGTAACCGCTCCTGCACTTCCCGCCATGTCATATCTTTTACTTGATTGCTCATATTTGGGACACCTCCACATACTTTCGCGCTGTTTCTCTGATCTTTTTCAAATCACTCCTCTTTGCATGTTTCGGAACAAGATTACTTCCGGCCGCCACACCTTTATATCCTAATCTATAGAAATTCACTGCATTTTCCGGTGTTACCCCGCCAACCGCCACATAATCCATCTCCGGGAAAGGACCTTTTAACGCTTTAATATAACGATCGGAAAACGCATCGGCAGGAAATAATTTTGCAAGATGGATTCCACAATTTACCGCTGCCTGAACTTCAGACGGTGTCAGCACTCCGGGTAAAACTTCTATCTTCTTTTCCAATGCATATCGAACAATCTGCTCATCAAATCCGGGAGTCAGAATATACGGCACTCCCATATCTGAAAGTACATCAATTTCCTCTTTTTTCTTAACTGTTCCTGCACCGATATAAACATCCCGACCTTCAAAATACTTTCTGCTTGTTCGGATACACTTCATGCCGTTTTCTCCGTCACTTAGCGAAATCTCAAACCATCTGATCCCTTCTTCCACAAGGCCTTCTATGATCGAAATAATTTCTTTTTCTTCCACTTCCCGAATAATCGAGACAAGTCTTGCACTTTCTAACATCATTTTCTCCCTAATAAACTGCCAGCCATCGCTTTGGATTTTCAACAAAAATTTTATGAATCACGTCCTCATCCACCCCTTCGTCCAGAAGTCTTGGAATAAATTTTGTCTTGATATATCGAAATCCCGGACCTCCTCCGTATCCTTCCAGATAAGAGGCTCTCCCCATATCTCCCGAAATAAGAAGCTGATCAGCATATCCGTGAGATATCAATGACTTAATTAATGCAACTCTGATACTGTCAGGATAGTATTTTACCTTTCCCGGTCCATCAAATTGAATATAGATTCCCCGGTCAGCAAGTTTTAACAAATAATATTCATCCGGATTTCGATCTAAATGCCCTAAAGCAACAGTGGAAAAATCTACATTTTCCCGAGCAAGAATATCTAACAATTCCATTCCCATTGTTCCTGCTTCTGTATGTCCCCAGATCGGCGCTCCACACCTTTTCTGCGCCTGTGCCGCAGCAACTGCCGTCTTTTCTTCAAGTGGATGGATCATATTGTAATATGTTCCTATTTTTATGAATCCTGCTCTGATTCCGTCTCTCCCTTCCAAAATATCGTCTGCGAGAATATCGGAAATTTCTTCTGTACTTTTTTCTTCTACCCAATTCGGATAGTAAATATGTTTGTTAAATCCGGTCGTTGCAATGACATGAACTCCTGTCTCTTCAGACATTTTTTTTAAAAGAGACAGATTGCGCCCATAATCTAACGTAGACGCCTCTACTAATGTCTGTCCGCCTACAGACTTAAACAGCTTTAATTCTGCTACGCTGCCTTCATAATCGCTCACTTCCAAATCCCTGTCTTTCTGACATGTCGGCGGAACTGCATACAAATGTTCATGTGGGTATGTAAATCCCATCTCCTCTGCCTGAATATCTCCGCAAACTGTTCTTGCAAATTTCATTCTCATACCGCCTTTCTTCATTTTTCCGCTTTTCTTTTAAACTCCTGCAATCATTCCTATTAAACGCATAAATACACTTACCAGAATTGCATCTGTTGATGCAAACCACAGACCTTCCACTCCATATCCTGTCACATCAATTAACGGGTATGCCAACGCAACTATCAACGTAAATAAAAATCCTAACAGAAATGAAGCAACGACGCATCCTCTTTTTCCTCCTAATTTATCTCCAAATACTCCGGCAGCGCCTCCCATGAAAAACAATCCGATCACTCCCGGTAATACGACAACTTTCAACTGAGTTGAAATCAAAGTTGCAAGAATCCCGCCTACCATCGCGCAGAGGAAACCGACTGTTGTAGCAACCGGACCGCTTGCATAAAAGATCGGAACATCTAAAGCAGGTCTTGCACCGGGGATAAGCTTCTCGCTGATTCCTTTAAACGCCGGGATAATCTCACCCAGAAACATTCTGACACCTTGAAGAAGTACGAGTACTCCCGCTACAAATGTCATTGCCTGAATAACAGCATATACTATTATATTTTGTCCTCCCGCCAATTCTGAAACAACCTCTGTTCCTGCCATCAAAGCCGTGAAAATATAAACTACTATCATGACGATACTCATAAGAATCGACATATCTTTTAAAAAGTCCAGTTTATTCGATACTTTCACTTTTTCCCATGTATCTGTTTCTTCATCACGATTTTTCTTTCTGACCAGCCGACCTACAAATCCACTAAAAACAATCAGGGAACTTCCCCAAAATCCAAATGCAACTTCATCCGTCTTTAAAATTTTCCTTGTATAAGGCTGAGCGATTGCAGGAAATACGACCATACAAATTCCCTGGACAACAGAACCTATGGCAACTGCCATCCATCCGTTAATCCCCATCTGATCCAACACGATCGCCATAGTTCCCGCAAACGAAAACATCATATGCCCTGTCAGAAAAATGTACTTAAACGGAGTAATTCTCGCCAGAATAATATTAATCACAAACGATAAAAGCATAATCATAGGCGTTTCAAATCCAAGCACTGTCTGAACTGCCGCTACTAATGCGTTATCTTCCGGAACAACACCTGACATTCCAAATGCTGCATTGAACATTGTGCTAAACGGTGTCAGCGCAGATGCGATCAAACTTGATCCGGCGCTCAAGATAAGAAAACCCAACATTGTTTTCATCGTTCCCTGAATCACGGTTGACGGTCTGTTTTTCATTGCAATAAGACCGATCATCGCCACTAATCCTAATACAACTGTAGGCTCACTTAAAAATTTAACAAAAAAATTCACCATAATATACCGCCTCCTTACTTATTCAAATATGGTCTGATCTTTTCTTCGATTTCCGCTTTATCTAAGAGATTTGTAATTGCCAACACCGGAACATCTGCTTCGATCTGTTTTGCAATCTCTGACGATGCCACAATCAAATCGCAGCTTTTTCCTTTATAAGAACCTAGATCTGTTGCCTCACCTTCTACTGTAATCCCATACTTTCTTCCACTTTCTTTCACTGACATCAACAACATAAGACTTGTTCCAAACCCCATTCCGCACACTGTTACAACTTTCATCTTCTCGCCTCCTTTTCCATTAATTTTTCCAGTTCCTCATATGTATTCAAGGCTGCCAGTTTTTCAATCATCCGTTCACCTGCCAGCAAAGAACTCAAATCCTGCAAAAGCTCAATATGCCCATCATCTGACACCCCTCCGAGCGCGAACACAACCCAAACAGGATCATTACACGGATGATGAAAACAAACCGGTTCTTTTAACTTCACAAAACTAATACACGGTTCTTTTACATTTCCGCCCGGTCTTGCGTGCGGCAATGCCAATCCCGGAGCCATTACCATGTACGGTCCGAACCTTTGATAAGAATCGATCATTTCTTTTACATAACCTGCTTTTGCTTTTTTATTTTCTACAAGAATATTCCCACAATATTCGATCACTTCTTCCGGTGTAGACAAAAGCGGCGGATCTAACCGTACCATTTCTTCCGTCAGCATCTTTTTCAATCTATTTGCCATAATACACCTCCATACAGCGTTCTATCTCTTCCGCCGATTTACAGGACAACAATCTGTTCTTATCTTCTAAGTTCAAAAAGAGATGAAATATATATTCTAATTCTTCTTTCATACGCTCATCTCCCCGCTGAAAACATCCCATAACAACTAACTTTACCGATGTTCTCCCCCAAATAATCGGTTCTTTCAATAATGCAAACACAAGAAAGCTGCTTCCTTCGATCAAACCGTGAGGCATTGCGATTCCTTCCACTATTTCTGTTGATACCAAATTTTCGCGTCCTACAATTCCCTCTGCTTCTTGTTCCGTAATAAATCTTTTTTCTCTGCATAAGTCACATAAATAATTCAACAGCTCGATTTTTTCCATATATTGATCAATATACAAATACATTTTTGAGACGCTCTCATATCTCCACTTCCGGTGACGCGCTAAATTTCCGACAAGCTGTTCCAATGCAATCTGTTCTTTAATATCCAACATCGGCGACAGCCTCACCCACGGTTTTCCCATAATTTCAGGCTCTTCTACCGGAAATGTCGTAATAAAAAAGTCTGCTTCTTCCGCTTTTTTTCCCGCCTCTTCCAAAAGGCCTGTTCCTATTACTTCGAGATGTGGATATTTATTATGCAGTCTGCTTTCCAATAATTTTGCCGATCCGATTCCGCTTCCATAAATAATCGCACATTTCCACTTTTTCGACTTTAGACTTCTCTCCAAATAAGATGCAAAATGCATGCCCAAAAAACTGATTTCATATTTACTTAATGAAAGCTTCGTCCATACCGAAATTTCTTCTGCCACTTCCATCGCATAGTAATACGCTGTCGGATAACTTTCCAAGACATCATTGTAAAACAGATTTTCTGTTTCCATCCCTAAAAGATATCTGCTGAAATTCGATGCCAGATGAAGCACCAGTCCGTTTACTAAAATATCGTCCTGAAACAGATCTACCTTGTAATCATTTTTAATCCTCTGAAATGCTCTTTCTGTCATATCTTGATAGAATTGAAGATTTTTTTCATTAATGCTGTCTACATATCCGTTTTGCCAAAAAGCCTGCCTGTAAACAAGAGCAAGATAAATATTTTCTATTTCCTCATCAGATTTCGGACACACTGATGTTTCAATTCTCTTTTGTATGTTACGAACAACTTCCATATCATGATTTAAATGAACTGTCTGACTGATATTTGCAAAATAGTCAGTTTTAATCGTCTTTCCTATCGCAATCCTTTGCTTTTGTATCAGTAAGTATTTCAAAAAGAACAGTTCATTTTCTTTCCTTTTATGCACTGATTTTTGCGCAAGCTCCGCATCAATCTCACTTCTCACTTTTGCCAGCATTTCTCTTGGAACACGAAAAATCTTCTCCGTTTCTTCTAATGACTTTTTCTTCAGCAATTTATACAAATAGTTTCGTATATAAACTTCACTGCCTCCTATAAAAAAACCTACATACGGTTTGTTTAAGAGTCTGAGCCCTTCTCTTTCCAGCTTTTTCTCTACTTTTTCTATAATTCTGGACATACCTGATCTGCTATAATGCAAAAGTTCCGCAAGATCATCCAACTTACATGTCCGCTCGAAAAACAATTTAAAAAGTACTTTCGTCACTTCCACATCTTCTTCAACCGCCAACGCATCCCTGAATTTTTCTTCTTCAATAATCTCTAACCGATACCCTCTTCCTTTTACGGTATGAATAAAAAATCCATATTTTAAAGATTGTTCTTTTAATTCTTTCATATATCGGATTACTGTCCGCTGACTAATTCCAGCCAACTCCCCAAGTTCTTGTGAATTCAAAAATTCTTTTGAGGATTCCAACAGAGCCTCTAATAACTGCTTGTATTTTTCCTGCATCTTCAAGCTCTTGTCCTCCTTCCATACCTTTTCGCTGTTGTTACACTAATTATAATAATATCCATTTATGAAGTCGATATGTATTTATGGCAGTTGATACATGCCAATTTCCCATCCTCTTTCCTGCTCGACATTGATTTTGCATTGTGATCAGCCAATGACATTTGCAATATAAAAGAGAGTTAGGGCGCCTTCCTCAAGGAAGGCGCCCTAACTCTCTTTTTTGTTTTAACAGCTATAATTATTTTCTGATCTGACCGTTTCCAAATATAATATATTTTGTTGTAGTCAGCGCCTCGAGTCCCATAGGTCCTCTCGCATGAAGCTTCTGTGTGCTGATACCGATCTCAGCCCCGAAACCAAACTCAAAACCGTCTGTAAAACGTGTAGATGCATTCACATATACAGCGGCCGCATCGATCTCATCCTGAAACTTCAACGCATGATTATAATCATTTGTGATGATCGATTCAGAATGTCCTGTATTATATTTATTAATATGACTGATCGCTTCATCAATCGAATCCACTGTCTTGACCGAAATAATCGCATCGAGATATTCCGTTCCCCAATCATCTTGCGAAGCCGCTTTGATCTCAGGACATATTTCACGAACTCTTTCATCTCCACGGATCTCGATCCCGTGTTCACTCAGCTTTTTAACGATAGGCAGCAGCGCCTTTTCCAACATACCGCTGTGAATTACAAGCGATTCACATGCGTTGCAGACTCCCATCCTCTGTGTCTTTGCATTTTCGATAATATCTGCCGCCATACTGATATCTGCCGTCTCATCCACATACACATGACAGTTTCCCGTTCCTGTTTCAATAACAGGAACCGTACTGTTTGCCACAACATTTGCGATCAAACCTGCGCCTCCTCTCGGGATAAGCACATCGATCAAACCGTGCATCTTCATCATTTCATTCACAACTTCCCGGCTTGTATCCTCAACAAGAAGAACAAGATCCTGACAAAGTTTTTCTTTGCGCAATCCTGCTTTGATCACGCGCACGATTGCCTGATTTGAATAGATCGCATCGCTTCCGCCACGCAGGATCACTGCATTTCCGGTCTTAAAACAAAGGCCAAAAGCATCTGCTGTCACATTCGGTCTTGACTCATAGATGATTCCCACAACACCGAGCGGAACTCTCTTTTGCCCGATCCGCAGTCCGTTCGGGCGAACTTTCATCGATAATATTTCTCCGACCGGATCGTCAAGAGAGGCAATCTGCCGGAGTCCTTCCGCCATATCTGCAATTCTTTTTTCAGAAAGCGCCAATCGGTCGATCAAAGACTGTTTCACACCTTTTTCCTCTGCTGCCTTCAGATCTTTCTGATTCTCGGCAAGGATCAGCTCCTGCTGCATGATCAACTCGTCTGCCACTGCGCAAAGTCCTTTATTTTTCTCCGCTGTTCCCAGTTTTGCCGCTGCGACAGCCGCATGTTTTGCATGGTTTGCAAGCATTTCCATATATGATTCCATCATATGCTCCTTTCTTCCCGCCCGACATCAGGCAGTACGCATTATTATGGCTAGCTACTACAAATTTTTCTTATTGTATCACCTATCACACTTTTATGCCACCCTTTCTTCGTAAAACAATCTTTAAACGTAATCGTTCAGTCCGCGGCTTTTTGATAGATTCGATAAATATCTTCCTGATTTAATTTTTTCACACATCCGATTGTTCTCTTTCCGAAATGGCTGCACTTTAAAGCAAGTTCCTTCATCTGATCTTCGCTTACTTCAATGTTTAATCCGCCAAGATCCGTCGGCATTTCGATTTGTCTGAAAAAGTTTTCCATAGCTTCGATTCCCTTTTGTATTACTGCATTTTTGTCATCACCGTTTTCCACGCCCATAACATTAACCGCAAATTGTTCAAACCGATCCGGAAGAGCGTCACAAACGTAACGCGCCCAACTTCCCCATACCGCTGCAAGTCCTGCGCCGTGCGCCACATCAAACATTCCTCCGAGCTCATGTTCAAGCTGATGACACGCCCAGTCTCCGCCATCATTTCCGCACGCCATCAAACCATTATGTGAAAGGCTTCCCGCCCACATTACTTCTGCCCTTGCTTTATAGCACTGTGGTTCATCCATGAGGATTTTCGCATTTTTCATCACTGTACGAAGTAGATGTTCACTGATTCCATCCGTCAGTTCCATATTGTCACAATGATTAAAATATCTCTCCATCGTATGCATCATGATATCCACACATCCGCTTGCAGTCTGATATTTCGGAAGCGTCATTGTCAGTTCCGGATTCATAACCGCGAATTTAGGTCTGCAATAACTGCTGTTGTATCCCCGTTTCAGCCACCCGTTTTCATTTGTGATCACAGACGAATCACTCATCTCCGAACCTGCCGCCGCAATCGTAAGTACAACTCCGATTGGCAGACATCCGCAAGCCTGACGTTTTCTCTCGTAAAAATCCCATACATCCCCTTCGTTCTCAACGCCGTATCCAATCGCTTTCGCCGAGTCGATCACACTTCCGCCTCCGACTGCCAGAATAAAATCTACGCCCTCTCGCCGGCACAGATCGATTCCTTCATATACAAGCGACAATCTGGGGTTCGGAACGACGCCTCCAAGAGAAATATAAGAGATCCCTTCCTCATCAAGCGATGCGAAGATCCGATCAAGAAGGCCGCTTCTTTTTACACTTCCGCTCCCGTAATGAATAAGCACCTTCCGGCAGTTTTGCTCTTTGACAAGCTGTCCTGCTTTATTTTCCGTACCTTTTCCAAACACAACTTTTGTCGGCGCATAATATTGAAAATTTTCCATCATTTCTTTCCTCCTTTTAGATCATAATAAAAAATATACTGCTGCATCACACCCGCACATCCTTTATATTTCTCAAACGGAAACTTCCCGGCATATACGGTGTCAATTACTTTTTGTATATGTGTATCAACCGGAAATGCATCGAGCTTATGAAGTGCAAACAAACAGATACAATCGGCAACCTTGCTTCCGATACCTGAAAGTTTCAGCAATTCTTTCTTTGCTTCATCATAAGACATCTCTTTTATTTTTTCAAGATTAACAGTTCCCTCTGCCACCATTTCCGCAGTATTGCATAAATATTTGCTTCTATAACCGAGCTTAAGCGCCCGAAGTTCTTCTTCGGACGCCTGTACAAGCTGCTCTGCTCTCGGAAATGCATAATATACATGTCCTTCGCCGGTTTCTTTTTTATCTCCATACCATTCACTGATTCTTTGTATCATCGATTTGATCCTCGGTATATTGCTCTGCTGGGATAAAATAAATGTTACGATCATTTCCCATAAATCCTGCTGCAAAATACGGATACCGCTTCCAAATCCTGCCGCCCTTTTTAAATATTCATCGTCTTTTATAAGCGAAAGATAATCTGCATAACATGTATCGAGGTCAAAATACGTTTTCCAAAATTGTTCAAATTCTTCTTGTGTACAGTAAAATCTTACTTTTTTCTGATCTTCCGCCACCTCGATTTTTAAATATCGGTCTCCCGCCGTCAATTCGTATACTTTTCCCGTTTCATCTGCCGGATCAAGTCTGAAACACTGACCCGAAGAACAAATCTGCGACACGGAAAAATTTTCTTTTTCTATTATAACCATCGTCTCTTCCTTATCTTTTCCTTACGGTGCTTTTCCTTCTAACGTCTGTTTTATAATGCTTCTCATAATATCTTCCGTAAGCTGTCCTGTCACATATCCATATAAATTTCCGTCATGATCGATCATATATGTCGTCGGAAATGCTGAAATTCCGTACCACTCGAACAGTTCTCCCGTTTCATCCATAAGTACCGGATATGTATATCCGTTTTCCTCCATAAATTTCGTAATATCCGAAACGGTTCCTTCCTGTCCGATTCCGGGTCCCGCGACTCCTAAGATCACCACTTCCGAATCATTCCCCATAGCGGTGTATTCTTCATACAGTTTCTGTATTTCCGGCATTTCGCTGCGGCATGGTCCGCACCACGTTGCCCAGAAATTCAAGAAGATAACCTTTCCTTTGTAATCCTCCAACTTATGAGATTTTCCGAACTGATCTTTTAATTCACCCATATGTGCACGGACTTTTTCCGAGTCCTGATCTTTTTCCTCTTTATCTGATTTCCCACTTGCATTTTCTCCGGACGTATCTTTTCCGGATGTCTGCTCTTCATCCCCTCCTGAAGCATCCTTTTCATCCTGCTTTTTACCGTTTTCCTGCTTTCCCGATTCTGTTTTCTGCCCTGCCGAAGACAAATATCCTGTAATATCATTCATTTTCCCTGTAAACATAAGCAGTCCCATCAGCACCATGAGTACTCCGCCGATTTTCACTGTATAACGGACGATCTTCATATGCTTTTTGAAAAGATCTAAAAGCCGTGCAGTAAAAATGCCTGCCAATAAAAACGGCAAAATAAATCCGATCGTATACACTCCGATCAAAAGAAAACCTTTCGCTCCCGACTCTGCACTTCCAGCCATAAGGAGAACGCTTGTCAACGCAGGGCCTACACACGGCGTCCATGCAAAACTAAATGCGAATCCCATAATAAAAGCTGTGATCGGCGACATCGTCATTTTTTCAAGCCGAATCGGAAATCTATGTTCTGATCCGAGAACTTTGGAACTTCCAAATACTCCAAGCTGATACAGACCAAATAATACGACTAATATTCCCCCGACTCTGGCAAACAGCATCCTCTGCTCATGGAAGAAACTTCCGGCCGCCGACGCGCCCAGACCGAGTATAAAAAATGCGCTTCCTATGCCTACGGTAAAAAACAAAACTCTTAAAAACAGTTTCAGCCGATCTTTGTTCTTCTCACTGTTTTCACCCGTTCTGACCGCAGTATTCAAACCGCCTGACAAATAGCCAAGATAAAGTGGTACTAACGGCAATACGCAAGGGGAAAAGAAGCTTAATAGCCCCTGCATAAAAACTGTAAAAGCCGAAATCCCGGTTTCTATCGAAAATCCCATATGTTTCTCTCCATTCTTTTTATTATTTATCTTTTCTTTCCGTCTTTCTTTTGTACTTGCTTCGCTTTGTACGTTTTCTTTTCTTTTTAAATAATTTATAACATATTTTTCATATATGAGACAGTGATATTATCACAAAGCCAGCCTGTTTCTTACTTTCGAGTCTTTAAGGTCAAAGCTGTCGAGTTTTTCTCTTATCAAAAAAGCGTCTCGGAACAAAACTTTTTGTTCCAAGACGCTTCGTTATTTTTCTGTTCTTCTTTTTAGAGAAGTTCGTTCTGATGTGTTCCGTAAAGGTACTCGTCGATCGTATTGATGATACGGTCTTCGATCAGTTCTACCGGATCATTTTTCAAGTATCCTTCACGTACTTTCGTATACTGAATCGGCATGAACTGGCTGAGCAGGTTCAGCGGAATTCCGAGTGTACGCAAGTTTGTAAGCAGACGATCTGCGGCAGCTTCTACAGCCGGTGTCGGCATATAGTATCTGCAGCGGTCTGAGAAAGAATATTTTCTCTTCAGACGGATCTCAAGCTCTGTTCCCTGATAATGTTTCTTCCAGTTTTTATCGTTTTTAAGCATCTCCGCATCAAGAACTTCCGCAAATTTGCTCGGCTCTGTATCAGTTCCGTATATCAGCTCTTTTTCGATATTTTCCAGTGCGAACATTGCTTCACGCATAGCAAATGTAAGTCCCGGACCTACTTTCAAAATGCCGACTCCGTCTTCTACAAGCTCGCGCAGTTTGATCTTTGTTTGATAATCTGTAGAATGTCCTTCAAATACCAATGTCGGGAAATCTTTGATCGCAGCCATCAGATCTTTTGCTTTCTCACGATCATATTCTGTACATCCGCTGTCTTTTTCTTCTACACCCGGCTGAACAACAACTCCGATTACACGCTCCCATACATCTTTGTCAAGACCTTCTTTTGCAAAAGCTTTCTCAAATGCCGCAACTGTGTTCTTAAAATCTTCTACTTTCGTCACCTGAACTCCGTTATCTTCCGCTCCGACAGCTCCTCCCGGAATCGGCACTTCACTTCCGATTACATATACCGGCGGAATTGCTTCCGGATCACGCTCCAACAGCTCTTTATATGTCTCTTCCGCAACTTTTGCAAGATGAGCGCCGCGTCCTGCAATGATCTCGTCGGACAGACGAACGTCTTCCGGATCGCTGTTTACTTTCATACTTGTATCGATATGAATCTTTGTAAATCCTGCTGCAACATAGTGACGGATCAGCTCTTCCGAATCAGCCATCGCCTCTGCTTCATCTTTATACGCGAATGTAAGCGGTCCTAAGTGATCTCCTCCAAGGAAGATTCTGTTACGGTCAAATCCGTTACGATCAGCAATCTCAAGAACAAATTTTTTAAAATCGGCAGGTGTCATACCTGTATATCCGCCGTTTTGATCACACTGGTTTGCCGTACTCTCAATCAAAACACAGGATCCGTCTGAAAGTCCTCTTTTAAATGCCGCCTCGATAACATATCCGTTAGCGCTGCACACAGAATAGATTCCGACATTTTTACCCTGTTTCTGCAATTCAACAATTTTTTTTAATGGATTTTGACGCATGATAAACTCTCCTTTTCAATTTGCTTTGTTATATTTATCGTAGCACTTTCAATTTGCGCCTACTTTGGATTAATTAAACAATCATTTGCATTTTTTAAGAAAGTGCAAAATGAAAATGCGAAATCACATGTTCTGTGCTATACTTATACCGAAAATAATTAATAATAATGTAATCATTACATTAAATTCTAAAGAATCGAGGTTGATATTATGCCATTAGTTACAACAAATGAAATGCTGAAAAAAGCGCAGGCAGGACATTACGCAGTAGGCGCATTCAACGTGGAAAATATGGAAATGGTCATGGCGGTTATTAAAGCAGCCGAAGAGATGAACTCCCCGGTCATCATGCAGACGACTCCATCCACAGTAAAATATGCAGGACTTGATTATTATCTTGCAATGGTAAGAACAGCGGCTGAGCGCGCAAGCGTTCCGGTAGCGATCCATCTTGACCATGGCAGCAGCTTTGAGTTGGCAATGCAGGCTCTTCGCACAGGATATACTTCTATCATGATCGATGGTTCTCACGGCTCTTTTGAAGAGAATGTTGCCCTGACACGCAGAGTGGCAGACGCATGTCTTCCTTCTCAGATCAGCGTAGAAGCTGAACTCGGTAAAGTCGGCGGTAAAGAAGATGACCTTGAAGCAGAGAATGATTCTCCGTATACAGATCCTCAGCAGGCAAAAGAGTTTGCAGAACGTACAAACGCAACTTCACTTGCAGTTGCAATCGGAACAGCACACGGTCTGTATCAGGGCACACCAAAACTTGATTTTGAACGCCTTGCGGCAATCCGCGAAGTTGTGTCTATTCCGCTTGTACTTCACGGAGCTTCCGGCGTACCGGACGACGCAGTACGCGAATCCATCCGCCTTGGTATCTGTAAAGTAAACTTTGCTACAGAACTTCGTATCGCATACAGCGACGGTGTGAAAAAATACCTTGCGGAAAATCCGGACGGTTTCGATCCGAAAAAATACGGAGCTGCAGGTATGGAAAATGTTACAGCTCTCGTAAAAGAAAAAATCAGCGTATGCGGATCTGAAGGACAGGCTTAATCATAAGCTTCTCCTTTGCAAAAACATAAAAATACAGACCGGAGATTTCAAACTTCTCCGGTCTGTATTTTTATGTTCATCTTCTCTACATTTATTTCATTTTAGTCAGAGCAACGATATGCAAAATCGCAAAGTACACACCGACAAGTGCGATTCCTCCGCTGAGTACGCATAACCCAACAGAATACTTTTCTACATATGCATTTAATATTACAAGCACTGCTAAAAGGAGATACAAAACAATAAGAACGATCACTTTTCCTTTTGCTTTGTTTTCCACGATGTATTGAAGCGCTGAAACACGACGTTCAAAATCCACATCGTTTACCACTTCCAGCTTTTTCAAAAATCCCCGCCGAAAAGCAAATTCCGCAATCGCCATCATCACTGCCCAGGCAACCGCAGCCTGAAGCCATGTCAAAAACGTTGCCCCAAACAAAATTGCCGCAAACAAAAGTACAACAAAACGGTTTTTAAAAAACAGAGCCGAGTTTTCATGTTTTTTATCTACGAGATACCCTTTTTTGGTAATCATATCGTAAAAAATAACCCGTCCTTTTTTATCTGTATAAATATTTCTTCCTGAAAGGCGGATCTTCTCCACCGGTTTCGATTTTTTCTTAGCCATTTTTAATCATTCCACAATCTTTCATTTTCTAGTTTTTATCTAACATTGCTTTTCCCATGCAATATGTCTGAAGTACCTGATAATCACGGTCAAGAACAACAAGGTCCGCATCCAATCCCACTTTAATAGAACCTTTGCGATCATCGATCTTCAGGCAGGCAGCCGGGTTCTTTGTACATGAGTTAATTGCCGTATCTACCGGAACAAGCGCTTCTTCGATCAGAATACGCAGTCCTTCATTGATATGAAGAGTCGATCCCGCCAAACCTTTTGAAGACGTCAGATGTGCGCTTCCGTCTTCATAAATCTCAATCTCGTTTCCTCCGAAAATAAATTTCGATCCTGCCGGTGATCCTTTTGCCATAAGCGCATCACTGACCATGATTCCGTAATGAGGTCCTTTTGCTTCAAAGAACTGATGGAGCGCTAACGGTGTTGAATGATTGCCGTCGCAAATAATCTCGCCATACATGCTCTTCATTCTATATGCAGCGCCTACAAGTCCGTTCGCACGGTGATTAAACGGTGTCATTCCGTTATATACATGTGTCATCGATCTTGCGCCATGGGCAAATGCCTGTACCGCTTCTTTGCTCGTTGCCGCCGAATGTCCGATACTCACAACTACCCCGTTTTCCGCACAGTAACGTGTCAATGCGAAATCATCATCTGTCTCTGTTGCCATCGTAATATATTTTATTAATCCATTTGCCGCTTCCTGATATTTCTTAAACTGCTCTACCGTAGGTTTTACAATGTACTGTTCCGGCTGTGCTCCCTTGTACTTCATATCAAGATACGGACCTTCAAAGTGAACTCCTAAAATCTCTGCTCCTTCATAACCGTCTTCAACAACTTTCGCCACATTTTTCAAGGCATTTGTCAACACTTCTTCACTCTGCGTGATAGTTGTCGCAAGAAGAGCCGTCACTCCTTCATCTACAATATTGCGCACCCAGTAACGAAGTCCGTCTTCTTTCGCATCATTCGTATCAAAGCCGTAAGCTCCGTGACAGTGCACGTCAATGAATCCCGGCAAAATACGGTTATCTCCGTAATCACAATCTACCGGATGAGTTCCGTACTCATAGATATCGACAATTTTTCCGTCTTTCACTTCAATCTGTGCTTCTACAAACTGATCTGCAAACCAAACTTTTTTACTTTGAATAATCATTACAATTCCTCCTGTCTTTCGCGGGACATACAAATCCCACATCTTGATTTTCGTTAAAAAATGTTGTATTATTTAAAAAGTACAAATCGTTTTTTACAACCGAGGTATCCCATCATGACAAATCAACAGATAACAAATAAATTTGAACCTTTTGGGGCGTTTTATGATGAACCGCTCGACACTCAAAAACATAATTTAAATCAATGGGAGTTTTCTGCATCTTCAAAAAAACTAGATACTCTCTTTCTTTTTCCGTGCGAAGTATATATAGAATGCCCCGCCGGATTGGGACTTTTGCTTATCGCTACAGATCCTGACATGACGGAGTTAAAAACATTTCCTCTGCGTCACAATTTAAAACTTGCTCCGAATACCGCATTTAATGTGATTCCACTGGCCTCTTCTCTTACGTGGAATATCCTTATCGGGAAAAACTGCTGTAAAGAACAGCAACTGACAGATTTTACAAAACCACTGTCAACTCCGTATACATATCAGCCTGTATCTGTACCGTTCCACTTAAGGCGAATCCTTGATTGCTGGTTTACAAAGCAGTCCAAAGCATGCCACATTGTACAGCCTGCACACAAATCATATGAACTGATCTATGTGTACGAAGGCAGTCTGGATATCACCCTCTCTTCCGGAACGAACACACTTCAGCCTCATGACTTGATCATATACCGCTCTGACAAAGCCGACTTATCCGTACAAAACGGCTGCTCATATCTCACAGTCGTATTTGAAGTAAATCACAGGCGTTCTCTGCATATCCTTAATCATACATTTCACTGTACAAGCGAAATGCAGCAGATCCTTTGGAAACTTTTGATCGAAAGCGAAGAACATTCCTACTATACTCATACTTTAATGGTCTGCTATCTTCAGGAAGTTCTCCTGCTGATCATGCAGTTCTATGAGACAATGAACCATAAAACACTCTTAACTGACAGCAAATCGGCTCAAAACGACCTTCTGTCTGAGATTCTTGCTTACATGAACAAGCGTCTTACCGAACCACTCACGATAGAAGACATCTGTCATGAATTTTTTATCTCACGTTCTTCTCTGCAAGCGCTGTTCAAGACTCACCTGAACACCTCGCCAAAGAACTATCTGCTCAATATTAAACTTCAAAAAAGTAAAGAGCTGATCCGCGAGAATCAATACACAATCAGCGAGATCGCATACAGACTCGGTTTCAGCTCTATCCACTACTTTTCGAGGTTGTTTAAAAAATATTTTAACACAACGCCAAGCGACTATGCCAGAAAAGCAGCCGAAAACCAAAACCGCCAAAACAAACCCTGATCACATCTGAATGATATTTTAGTCTGTGATTACGTTTTGAATGCTGTATCGGGAAATTTGGATCACAGTGCTTTTGTTGATCTCCACATCGATCACATCGTTTTTGATCTTAACGATCTTTCCGTAAATACCACCCGCGAACATGATGCGTGCTCCAACTTTGATTGCACCTTGCAGATCGCGCATCGCTTCGCGGTTTTTCTTCATGTTTCTTGAAGACATTGCGATCAGAACGATTGCACAGATGCCGACAAGTACCGCAACTGTAACACAAGTCCATATGATAACTTCACTGTTAATAGCCATAATTATATTTTATCCTCCTTATCGGAACATGGTCTGCCTTTCGGCAAACCATGTTCTTTTTGTAACGGTGACAAACCAAAGTCCGGACTTTTCCAAAACCTTGGCGACCGCTTACAATCCCGAAATATACCTTTTGGCATTTCCGGTAATTCTTTCGGTCAGTCTTATTTTCTTGTATACGGATAAAGTGTAACACCTTTTACAACTCGGTTTACTTCACCTGTCGGACACGGATTATCCGGTGTGATATCAAGTGAAAGTGATTTAAGAACTGCCAGTGTCTGTGCAAACAAGATATAATCCAATCCAAGAAGAATGTTTTCATTCTCTTCTTTCATGTCATATACAACTGTGTAGTCTGCAAGTGCTGAAACAGCTTCATCTGCACTGCTCATAACAACTACGATCTTGTTTCCTTTTCTCTGTCCGCTCATTTCTTTGAGAAGGTCCACTTCATACTGTCTTGTATAAGCTTCATCGCTCAAATATACAACTGTTAATGTTGTATCGTCAACGATTGATTTCGGTCCGTGACGGAATCCCATCGGTGTGTCATACATTGTAACAACACGTCCGGCTGTCAGTTCAAGCATTTTAAGGGCAGATTCCTGAGATGTTCCTTTTAATGTGTTGCTTCCAAGATATACGATACGTTCAAAATTGTATTCATCAACGATCTGCTGAGCGACACTGTAATGATTGTCAAGGAAGTTCTGTCCTGCTGCTGCGATCTTGCGAACTTTTTCAACTGTCTCTTCCAGCTCGTTCAGGTGGAAGCAAAGATATGTTGCAAGATACATGTTAGAATAGCTTGATGTCATTGCAAAGCTCTGATCATGTGTCTCATCTGTCAGATTGATTGCGTAGCAGTTATGTGTCTCTGCCGCACGTTTGGAAAGAGCTCCGTTTTTATTACATGTTACAAAAAGGTGATAAACATTATCACATACGCTTTCTGCCGCATCTACCGCTCCGACAGACTCCGGTGAATTTCCCGAACGTCCGAAACTGATCAGAAGAGTCGGTTTCGTGCGAGACAAATATGCTTCCGGCGTAGCGACAATATCTGTTGTACCGTAAGATTTTGCTTTGTGATTCAGCAGACCGGAAAGATGTGCAAATAATGCATTTCCTACAAATTCACTTGTTCCTGCTCCTGTAAGGATCACATCGAAATCATCACATTTGATAACCTGATCGATAAATTTCTGAAGTTCTTCTTTGTTCTCCTCGATCTGACGGCATGTCTTCTCCCATGTCGCCGGCTGCTGATAGATCTCCGTTAATGTAAATGTTGAAGATGTTTCTTTCATTTTGTCTTCTGTAATACCAAAAATTGTACTCATGATTTATCTCCTTTCGTGCTGCTTTTTGCAGCGTGTTTTATAGTATGCAGTTAATATTCAGACTTACGGCTGTATCGTCTTTTCCGCGAATATCAGCCATTATAAAAAGTCGATTTAAATTCCGTCTTCAGACTCTTCCTGTACTACCTGCTTGAATTCATATTTTGTTACCTGCTCTTTTCCTGTCTCAAGTACAGACTCCACAAGTCCGTCCAGATCGTCCATGAATTTACGCGACATTACGATCTCTACGAGCATCGGCAGGTTTGTACCCGCAACAATGCGTACATTTTCTTTTCCGTGTCCGAGTGAAGCAGCAACGTTAAACGGCGATCCACCCATCAGATCTGTAAAGATAATAATTCCTTCACAATCTTTCAACTCATCCATTGCTTTCGCAATCTCTTCTGTCAGTTCTTCTGTTCCATATGTCGGAAGAAAATCTACATAACGGTATGCTTCCTGCTCTCCTGCGATCAAATTCACAGAGCTTGTCATACCCGAACCAAAATTTGCATGTCCTGTAACGATTAATCCTATCATAATATCTCTCCTGTTCTATATTACTGTCTGCATTTTCTGCAGTATTTTGCTTTAACTATCTTGCTCCTGAGCCTCAGCCTCTCTAAGATAACGATCGACAACGGGCATATAAACAGCTTTGGGATGTAAACAAGCTTTTGCACTCTGCATGTAAATCAGTGCATTTTTGTCATCCCCCAGAGCAGAATATTGCTTTGAAATCATAACCAAGATCACTCCGAGTGCAAATCCATAGTACCGCTTTGAATTGATATCCTCGTCCATCTCCTCGATCAGATCTGTTCTGCCGTCAAGCATGACCGCATATGCATTCTCGTTGTAATGAATAAATGCCTCGTCCCCTGTTTTCTTAATTTCCTTTAAGATCCAGTCCGCATATTTCCTGTTACCTTTGATCAGGAATGTATGAAAATACGTTTCCAAAAAGCTTTGCTTATCATCAGGACGCGGATATGTCGTATCCAGCATATGTATGAGCATTTTCTCGAATTTTTCTTCGTCTTTCGTCACATATAACACTCTTAATTTATAGAGGTCACAGACATACTCTCCAAGAAGTTTTCTCGTGATCCACATATCTGCCGTTTTTTCCACAAGGACACTGTCCTTGTTTTTAAGTCCGACATTCATATTATGCAGTTGAAAATTTTTGATGCCCTGAAAAATAATATATCCGACAGCGGCAATCAATATAATAAAAATTGTTATTGTGTTCAAACAGCCACCTAATTTCTCTGTAAAATAATGTAAGGGGGGGGATTAAAATCCCTCCCCTTACTTATACCCGATATAGATTTATATCGGCATTTTCATAATGAATCGACTTATTCAGCCGGCTCCTCCGGAAGCTGATACCACTCAACAAGCGGTGTATATCCTCCCGGAATTGTGTTTCCGTCAGCGTCCATAGCTTTAGAATCACCTGTCCAGATACCGAATGCACAACCAAGGATACCTACTACAAGGATAAGGATGATACATTTAACCGGTGTCCAGCCTTTTTTGATCAGAACATAAATTCCAAGTGTGATCAACAACGGAATCAATTTCGGAAGTACTCCGTCAAGAAGTCCCTGAATGTTGATTGCCGGATCGCCAACAACGATACGCAGTGATGTTCCACCATAGTTAGCAATAAGTCCACCTACAACGAAGATACCAAGGATACTTGCTGCACGAGTAAACTCTTTTGCGCTTGATGTCAACAGTGTAACTGCTTTTGTACCAAGTCCGTAAGACCAGTACATAAGACCAAAACGAACTGCAAACTGAACAGCGTTGAAGATGATAAGGAAGAGAACCGCACCGATAATCTGTCCTTCCATCGCCATGTTTGCTGTCAAACCTGCTGTGATCGGAACAAGTGTCAGCCAGAAAAGAGCGTCACCGATACCACCGAGCGGTCCTGCTGCGGAAATACGTACGGAACGGATTGTAGCTGTATCAGCCTTGTTCTGCTCAAGTGAAAGAACAATACCCATTACAAATGTTACGAGGAACGGGTGAGTGTTCAAAAAGTCAAGGTTGTGTGCCATGGAAGCTTTAAGGTCTTCTTTGTTTGTATGTATTTTCTGAAGACCCGGAAGCATTCCCCAAAGCCATCCACAAGCCTGCATTCTTTCATAGTTGAAGGATGCCTGTAAGAAACAGGACAGCCAAACCATTTTGTTCAAAGTTTTTTTATCCAGCTGTGGTGCCGGAGTCAAATCCTGATATTTCTCTGGAATATTATATGCCATCCTGGTCACCTCCTACAAAGCCTGCTCCTGCGCCGGCATTCTGTTTGATCTTTGTCTGTGTTGTGAAGTCATAGATTGCAATAGCTGCACCTACGAATGCACAAAGGAGAAGTGTTGCTCCTGCTGTTGATGCGTTTGCTGCACAAATAAGTGCCATTGCGAAACCTGCAAGAAGGAATCCCCACATTTCTCCGGACATCATAACTTTCATCAGGATAGCAAATCCAACGAACTTCATAGCGCCGCCTGCTGCATCCAGACCTGCCATTACCCATGAGAACTGGTAAGAGAAGTCTTTCAGTGTTTCACCAAGAGCTGTTCCGCCGTAAAGTCCTGCTACTGCAAGAACTCCGAACAGACATCCAAGTACTGCCATCTCAAGGAAGTTGATGTTGCGGATACCTTTAACATTAGCTTCCTCAGCGTACTTGTCAGCTTTAGCCATCATACCGGACATAAATGTAAATGTCAGTGTAACTGCATACTGTCCGAATACTGCGAACGGAATTGCAAGACCCATTGCTGCGCCTACACCGTCTGCTGTAGCTTCCATGTCAAGTGAAACTGCGAAAATAGTTGCCATAATACCACCAAGAATTGCGTTTGGCGGCTGTGCTCCACCGATCGGCATACTTCCGATCTGAATAAGCTGGTAAGCACCACCTACTACGATACCAAGCTCAAAGTTACCAAGGATTGCTCCGATAATCGGGCAAGTAACGATCGGCTGGTACAGGGACTCTAAGAAGCTGAACTGGTCAATACCCATGATAAAGGCTACTACGAAGACCAGAAGAGCTTGGATGATTGAAATATCTCCCATGTTTACTCCTTTCCAATTAACCGATAAAACTTAATTATCATTTGAATAATTTTTCTGTACTTTCTGCCGGTGTATCAGGAACTCGTTTGATTTCCAGTTCCACACCGAGATCCTGCAACTTTCTAAATGTTGCAACATCGTCGTCATCAACTGCAACCGAAGTTGCCACCTGACGTTTACCCTCAGCCATGTGCATATTACCGATATTTAATTTTTTGATCGGTACGCCGCCCTCTACGAGCTTAAGCACATCCTGCGGAGATTCGCAGATAATTGCAATATGCTGATTTGCAGAAGCTTTGTGGATGATATTGATTGTCTTCTCGATTGTGAAGAAACGTGTCTGCGCATAAGCCGGAGCAGCCATGTTCATCAAACCTTGACGGAATTCATCCGCGGCAACCGCATCATTCGCAACAAGCAACAAGTTCGCGCCTACAACGCCACACCACTGTGTTGCCACCTGACCATGAATCAGACGATTGTCAATTCTTGTCAATCGAATATCTGGCATTTTTCGTGTCCTCCTTCCTTATTAAGATTAGCATTCATCGGACAGGTCAAAGCCCCTTTCCTCATGCCGTTTCAACAAGCTCTCTTTAAGAAAATAAAACACTTAAAGAGTAAATCTGCTTACGAAGTTTATTATACCAAATTCCCGCCTGATTAGTTTGCACTTTTTATTTATCCATTTGCATTTTTGCATTAGATAATTTTAATG